>ERZ772945.557-NODE-557-length-29701-cov-7.073636_pt1 | contig 29701 bp, 22 predicted proteins | sample MGYA00511681_ERZ772945 | MGnify/ENA primary metagenome ERZ772945 (study PRJEB29015, sample SAMEA2737943) | human oral metagenome | biome: human oral; feature: human-associated habitat; material: dental | place: China | collected 2143 ...
CGGGCGTCGAACAGGACGGTCCCCTGCTCGCCCTCGATCACCGACACACTGGGAGAGAGCTTCAGGCCCTCCACCCCTCCGGTGTTCTTCTTCCTAGAGAACATTTCGAACCCACCTTTCGACGGCTGAGAATCTTTGCAGTTCGAACAGGAACTCGCTGGAGAGCAGCTTCATCGAGAATCTGGTCTTCAGCTTCTTCGGATCGACGAGGCCCAGGTCGGCGAGGGCCCCGCCCGTGAGGTCCTCCAGCAGCCGCCCTCTGTCCCGTTGGATGGCGCTGTAACTTTCGCTCGTGTACTCGCCCTTCGTCGTCCGGGCGAAGATCTCCCGCGGCATGAAGCCGCGCATGGCCTTGTAGAGTATCGGCTTGTTGAGGAACGGATGCTCGCGCATGCGCATCGGCATGGCCAGCGCGGCGCGGATGACCCGCGGATCGAGGAACGGCGACGTCCACGTGGTTCGCGACTCGGGGAACATGTCGTTGAGCTGCCGAGTGATGTTCGCCTGGCCGAGTAGCGACTCGAGAGCCTGGTGGACGCTTCGGTCCCGGTTCAGCGGTTGAATGCCGCTCGGATCGAAGGGAAGGTCGAGGCTCAACCCCTTCGCCTCCTCCGACATGCACGAGGGGAAGGAGACGGCCCCCGCCGTCCAGGCGAGATGATCGTCGGGGGTTTTGCCGTGCGCGGCGAGATCGCGGAGGCACTGCTCGAGTTGTTCGCCGTAACCGGTCCGGTTCGCGAGCGAGGGGATTCCCCGGCGCAGGGGGATCCGGTAGTTGAGGCAGTACCGGATGGCCATCCGGGGCGAGCTCAAAGGTAGCTCGCGCACCAGGGACCAGGCGAGCGCGGGCAGAGGAGAGAACAGCTCGTCTCCTCCCAGACCTGTGAACTGTATGCGGGCATGCCTGTTGCGGCGGCGTGCTAGGGAACGAACGTACCCTTCGGTGTCGCTCCAGTTGATCGGAGTCTCGGGGACGTTCCCGTAGGCGTAGGGTGAGGTCGCGTCGTATGCGAAACTGGTCGATCCGATCGAAGGGTATTCGATCAGGGGGAGGTGCAGGTCGTTGACGATTCGCTCGGCCCATCTGTCGTCGAGATTCCACTTCGAGTGCGCGCGGGCGCGGGTGACGTTGAAGCCCCGATGCAGGGCCTGGAGCATGTAGGCGTTGGCCGCCGAATCGACGCCCCCGGAGATGTCGCAGGTGACGGCGGCGCTACTCCGGATCCGGTAGTGGACGGCTTCCATCAGCGATTTGCGCAGCTGTGCGATTCCCTCGTCGATCGCTTCGTCGTCCGCGATGGGATCGATCTTGGGTGTGACCGGGATGAGATGCGCTGCGAGGTTCTGATCGACGTGCAGCATTTCGAAAGGGGCCGCCGCATGCACTCCGCTCCACGGGGACAGCCTTATGGAGATGCCCAACGGCAGGGTGCCGATCAACGTCGCGGCGAGGGAATTGCGATTGAGCCTCGGGCCGACGGCCCCCGCGATCGATCTGGCCGACGTCGACAGAAGAACGATGTCGTCGTCGATCGCCCAGTAGAGCCGCTGCCCCGACCACGCGGGAACGAAGGCGATCAGCCCGCTTCCGTCGGCCAGCGTTATGACGCCGGGGCGGTCAGTCTGCACGAGGTCTTCGACTGCCTGGCGTGAGGGCGGTGCGCTGCGCAGTTCGGCGAGCACATGGTTCTTGGGCGTTTCGATGATCGTCGTCCCCGCGCGCGTCCTCACGCGCGGTTCGCCTCCCACGACTCGCCATATGAGGTCGGGAGGATGCGAATGCCCGGTTGAAGCGAAAGAGCCCACCTGAACGCCTGTCACTGCGGAATCTCCTGTCGTGAGCGGAGTAAGTGAGGGACGAAAGGCGCTCCCCCCCCCTCACCGCCGCCCGCATCGACGATTCAAAAGCGAATCCGTTTGGGAATCGAAAACATTCGGTGTCGAATGGGCTAGAAGTGAGAGGAGGAGCCTGCCCCTCGCCATTGCAATCGCCAGCCGTACCAATCGCGTCCGAAGCCGAAGAGGTATCCGCGTGTGGTCTCGTGGTAGTCGGCGATTCTTTCGATTGCAGGTGCAATGTAAGTACTCATCGCAATTTCTTCCTTTAGTGTGTGAGGAGTGTGATTTGTGAGTTGAATGAACGCGCGAGGCTAGAAGTTGCGAGATGAAAAACCGCTTGACAGTTGCATCGATGGTTTTTCGATTAGGGGGATCGGCTATACTTCTAGCCTCGCACACGGTGACTCTACTGGCCGGCGGCTTGCCCCTTCAATGAAACCGTTCGGGAACGATTCACCATTGGCGGGTCGGCCGCCCATTGGTATGCCTGCTGGAATCCACGTGAAAACGCTGAAAAGCTTGAACTGGGAGCCGCCGTCAGGATGAGTGGTCCAAGAAGCCGCCCGCTTCCTCTTAGCCTTTTGAATCCCTCCAGCCTCCGGAATGGTTGCGAAGGAGACGGGGGGTCAGCGTACGTCGCGCGAATTGAAGAGATGGCCGGCGGGGATCGCGAGGGCGAGGATCCATGCCAGCAGGACGAACGTTCCCGCGGTCGGGTCGACGACGTTCTTGGCCTCCGGCACGAAGACCGCGAAGGTGGCCTGGTCGGGCAGGAAGCGCGCCGCCGGGAGGAAGGCGGCGAAAGCCTGAGACAGTCCGAGGATCAATGGAATGAGCACCGCGCCCGGAAGCACGGGGGAGCGGCCGAGGATCGCCAACGCCGCCCCGATGAAGGACATCCCCGCCCAGGAGAACACGGCCAGCAGGCTACTGCGCGGGCCGAGCAGTTCGAACTCTCTGGCGGATGCGCTCAGAGCCAGGCTCCCGATCGCCATGGCGCCCACCGCCGCGCCCACGACGACGGTGGCCAAGGCCGTGAGTTTGACCGAGAGCAGACGCAGTCTCTGCGGGCTGCACAGAAGGCTGGTGCGCAGGCTTGAGCTCTCGTATTCCTGCCCGACCGCCCCCATCGCGATGAGGACGGCGAAGATCTGGCCCAATTGGAGGGCGCGGAGGAGCCCTTCCGGGGCAGTCAGAGCCACGGCCACGGTCGGGACGCAGACGAACGAGCCCACGGCGCCCAGGAGGACGAGGGGGTGGGTTACGGCTTTGCGGAGTTCGGATGCGTACAGTGCCACGGCTACCGGGCTCCTGCGTCCCGCCGAGAGAAGACCAGCCACCCGGCGCCGAGGCAGAGGACGAGCCAGACGACCAGAGCCGTGGCGGTCCCCGGTGTGCCGGCTGTGCACGCCTTGCTCGGGATGGCGGCCAGGCACTTCCCCGAGATCAACGGCAGGTAGGCGCTGCCGCTCCAGCGGTCGACCAGCATGTTGCCGAGCCCTATGGCCAGGGGAGCGAAGACGAGGACCGGCGGCAGCCAACTCCGGCTCGCGAGGGCGATGCTGTAGGACATGAGACCCAGAACGGTCCAGTGGAGCGTCGTCAGGAAGATGATCCTCCACGTATCGGATGTGAGGGAGAAGGGATCGATGCCGCCGCTGTCGCGCACGGCGAATTGCATCGCTGCGATGTTCGCGTAGATCGAGAGGAAGCTGGCAGAGAGGATATAGGAGACCGCGCTGAAGTACTTACTCAGGAGGATCCGGGGTCGCCTGTTGACCGCGAGAAGCGTGGTGCGCAGCTCTCCCGTCCGGTAGTCTGCGGCTCCGAGGAGCGCGGCGTAGACGAGGACGACTACCTCCCCGAAGGGAAGCACGTCGAAGCCGAGGTATGCCGGGGGGTCTATGGGCCCGGCGAGCTCCGGATAGGTCTGGGGGGTCGCATCGAGGCCGATCTTCGCGAATTGGGCGCCCTGTATGTAGGCGGACAGTGGCTGCGCAAGAAGGAGGAGCGCCGTGGCCGTGATGAGTGTCTTTCCCGGTCCCATTTTCTGGAATTCGAATCGGGCGGCTCTCAGAAGGCTCCTCATGCCGCACCTTCCGTTAGTTCGAAGAAGAGGTCTTCCAGGGAGGCGATCCTCTCCGTGGCTTCCTTGAGGGGGGCGTCCAAGAGGATGCTGCCCTTGGCGATGACGACGACGCGATCCGCCACGGCCTGGACTTCGGAGAGGATGTGACTGGAGAGGAGGACCGTGCGCCCCTGGGCGGCCTGGTGCTTCACGAACTTCCTGAACCACCGGATTCCCCCGGGGTCGAGCCCGTTGGTCGGCTCGTCGAGCACGAGGAACTGCGGTTTGCCCAGAAGGGCCGCGGCCAGGCCCAGGCGTTGGCCTTCGCCGAGGGAGAGCGTGCCCAGACGCGCCCGACGCTTTTCCGTGAGGCCGGTCTGCTCCAGCACCTCCGAGATCCGGGTGTGGGCGATCCCGTTGCTCTCGGCGACGATCGTCAGGTGCGACGCCACTGACCGCGCCTTGTTGCCCGCCAGGCCGTCGAAGAGGGCTCCGACGCGGGTCAGCGGATTGGAGATGTCCCGATACCGCTCGGCGCCGAAACGGGCTGTGCCGCTGTCCGCCCGGTCCAAGCCGAGGAGGATCCTGAGAGTGGAGCTCTTGCCGGCGCCGTTCGGGCCCAGAAAGGCAGTCACCTCGCCCGGACGGGCCGCGAAGCCGACCCCATGCAGGACCTCGCTGCCATAGTGGCTCTTCCTGAGGCCTTCTATAGTGATGGCATTGCTGTATTCAGATCTATTCTCCATGATTCTCCTTTTCCAGCACAGTAAAAAAATATTTACTATGCCAATGCAGAATCATAAATCAGATGCTGTTCTTTAGCAAGATTCCGGTAAATCGTCGACATCTCGACTAGTTGGTGGTGTTGTCCGGAGGCGACGAGTCGGCCGTGTTCGAGGACGTGGATGAGGTCGGCGTCCATGATGGTGGAGAGTCGGTGTGCGACGACGAGGACGGTGTGGTTGCCGCGGAGGTTTGTCAGGACGTCGCCGATTTGGCGTTCGTTGTGGGAGTCGAGGTTGGCGGTGGCTTCGTCGAAGAGGAGGATTTTCCTGCCGGAGAGCAGGGAGCGGGCGATGGCCAGGCGTTGGCGCTCCCCGCCCGACAGGCCCGCCCCCGACTCCCCGACCAGAGCCTCCAAGCCCAGTGAGGACCGGGAGGCCAAGTACTCGAGGTTGACGGCGTTCAGCGCGGCCAGGCATTGATCGTCTGTGATGTCCGGGGTGCCTAGGGTGAGGTTTTGGCGGAGGGTTCCGCTCAGGACGGGTGAGTCCTGTTCGACGTATCCCAGGCAGTGGCGTAGGTCTTCTCGGGAGTAGTCGCGGATGTCCTTGCCGAAGACGCGGATGGCTCCGCCGTCCACGTCGTAGAACCTCTCCACCAGTTGCAGGACCGTGCTCTTGCCCGCACCCGACGGCCCCACAATCGCCACACGCTTTCCCTGCGGCACGACGAGATTGAGTCCGTGGAGGACGAGTGAATCCGAATCGTCCTCCGGTTCTCGGCCGAATTTCCTCTCTCGGTAGGTGAAGTAGACGTCCTCGAATTCAATGGCGGGGGCGCGCGATCTCCTCCTCCTGAGCGCAGGGGCGCTCAGATTCAGCGTGGCTTGGGGGAGCAGATTGACCACGTCCACTTCGTCTTCCTGCGGCAGGTCGAAGATCTCGTTGACGCGCTCGAGGGAGGCGAGGGAAGCTCGCAGCTCGGAGACCGCGGCGATCATCTGGCCTAGAGGCGAGAGGAGGATGAAGAGCAGGGAGCCGAACTGGACCAGGCCCGCCATGGACAGCGCCCCCGTGCTCATGCGGTAGGCGCCGGTGAGGATGACGACGATGGCCGAGACCTGGAGCCCCGCAGTGGCGATCGGCATGACGACCGATTGGACTTTGGCGACTTTCAGGCAGGCCTGCCAGGTGGTCTCGACCTGTTCGTCCAGGCTGGCCGATTCGGAGGCGGTGGCGTTGGCGGCTCGGATCGTGCGGATGGCCGTCATGTCGCGCTCGACACGAGATGTCAACTCGCCCAACTCGTGCTGGGCCGCCAGACTGGTCCCCTGGATAACCCGGCTCACGACGGCGATCAACAGACCCATGAGGGCGATGAGCATGAGGGCCGTTCCCAGCAGGACGGGGTCGATGACGAGCATGATGACTCCGGCGCCCAGAATGAGGGGGATGCCGGTGGTGCCGGCCACGAAGATCTGGAGGAAGCCCGTCCGCAGGCGCGAGGTGTCGCTGGCCACCCTGCTGATCAAATCGCCTGTTTTTCGTTCGTCGTACTCCTTGATCTGCAGGCGCAGGAGGTGCCTGCTGAGCTTCCTCCTGGCGTCGTTGACGATCGACTCGCCCACCTTCTGCAGATAGTAGTGCTGGAACACCGTGGCCACGCCGGACGCCAGAATCAACCCCAGGAAAGCGCCGATCATCCCCATCCCGGGGAACTTGAACGTGCCGGAACTGAAGAGCCGGGAGATGAAGCTGGGGATGGCGAGCGTCAATCCCGAGCTGACGATGGCGAGCAGCCCTACTCCGACGAGGAGGCGCCCCCTGCCCTTCGCCAGCCTGAACAGGTCGCTGGGGCCGGCGGGCGCCGTCGCAGGGATGTCTACGGTCTCGTCGCGATTCGAGTCCGCATCCGCCGACTCGTCCGCTGAGACGGCGGTGTCGCCGTTGGCGCGTACCTCGATGCTCTTGGTGTACTCGCGCAGTTCGGCGAATTCTGTGACGGGCACTCCGCCGACTTCGACCCAGGCGTGGCCGCGGAAGGGTTCGACGGCGAAGCCGCTGCACCAGGTGATCGAACGCCGCCGCAGCTTGGCGGCCCGGGCCACGGAGATCGACCGGAGAAGGCACCCTTGACGGCTTCGAGCCCTTCCGCTCACGGAGCAGACGGCGGCTCGGTCCTTGTAGGCGGATTCGATGTCGGTGACGGGGTATTTGGCGGCCCATCGCCCGATGACCCGCTCGATGCGCTCGGGTTTCGATTTGGCCAGGCGGTTGGACATGAGCACGGCCGCCCGCGCCCGCATCCGATCCCGGAAGCTGGTCTGGGCGGACTGTTCGGGGAAGAGATGAATCGTCATTTCACGACCTCGAGTTCCTTCATCTGGAGGAGGAAGTTCCGCACGTCTTCGGCGGCGACGTCGAGGCTGACGTCGTACGCATCGACGACTCGCTCGACTATCGCCTCCGAGCCGAGCCCTTCGCCGAGGGCTCGGACGATCAGGAGCCCCAGCTCGTTGACCTGGTAGTACTCGCCCCGACGGGCGTCGAACAGGACGGTCCCCTGCTCGCCCTCGATCACCGACACACTGGGAGCGAGGGCGGGATCCCGGGTTTCACTCTTCTTCCTTCTAGCAAACATGGCGTGCCCATCTTTCAATAGACGCGAGCTCCTGCAGTTCGAACAGGAACTCGCTGGAGAGCAGTTTCAATGAGAATTTTTCCCTCAAGACATTCACGTCTATGATACCCAGGTCGGCGAGAGCGCCGCCTGTCAGATCGCGCTCCATTTGATCCTTTTGGCGGCTTATGGAGGTGTAGGCGTCGCTTGAGTATTCGCCTTTCGTCGCCCGGGCGAAGATCTCCCGCGGCATAAGGCCGCGCATGGCCTTGTAGAGCATCGGCTTGTTGAGGGAGGCGTGCCGCTGCATGCCCATCGGCAGGGCGAGTGCGGCGTGGATGACCTGCGGATCGAGGAACGGCGACGTCCACTTAGGCCCGGAGTCGGAGAATACATCGCCCAATTGCTGGGTGATGCTCGCCTGCATGAGCAGCGACTCGAGAGCCTGGTGGACGGTCCGGTCCCGGTTCAGCGGTTGAATGCCGCTCGGATCGAAGGGGAGGTCGAGGGCCAGGTTCTTACCGCGCTCGGACATATAGGACGGGAAGGCGAAGTGCCCGGACCAGGCCAGTTCGTCCTTCCGCGTCGTTCCGTGGGCGGCGAGTTCGTGGAACTCGCGGGAGAGCCATTCGCCGTACGGGGTGGTGCTGAGGAGGCCGGGAATGCCTCGGCGCAGAGGGATGCGGTTGCGCAGGCAGTACCGGATGGCCGTCCGTGGGGCGCCGATGCCCCGCTTTCGCATGAGGGACCACGGGAGTGTGGGCAGGGGAGCGAACAGCTCGTCTCCCCCCAGCCCTGTGAAATGGACGTGTGGGCCTGTGCGCAAACGATCCCTCAGGGCGCGCACGTACCCTTCAGTGTCGCTCCACATGATGGGGGTGTCCGGAACGTTGCCGTCGGGATACCCGGAGGTGGCGTCGAAGGTGAAACTCGTCGATCCGATCGGCGGGAAGTCTACGTGCGGAATCCGCAAGTCGTTGATGATGTGGCCCGCCCAGATGTCGTCCAGGTTCCATTCGGAGTTCGCTCGCGCACGGACGCCTGTGAAGTCTACGTGCAGGGCGCGCAGCAGGTAGGCGTTGGCTCCCGAGTCGACGCCCCCGGAGATGTCGCAGGTGATGGATGCCGTGCCTTGGCTTCTGCGATGCGTCGCCTCCAGCAGCGCCGTGCGCAGGCGGACGATTCCTGCGTCGACACTGGCGTCGGAGGCGCTTGTGGGAGCGACGTCCGGTGGGATCTGGGCGGTCCGGGTTGCCAGATCCCGGTTCACGTGCAGCACCTCGAAGGGCGCGATCGCGCTCACGCCGTTCCACGGCGATATCCGGAAGGAGGCTCCCAAGGGGAAACTGTCGATGAGGGATGCGGAAAGGAAGCAGCCGTTGACGTCGGCGCCGATGGCTTTCGCGATCGAACGGGCGGATGTGGACAGGAGGACTGTACGGCCGTCGATCGCCCAGTAAAGCTGTTGCCCAGACCACGCGGGAACGAAAGCCGACAGTTCCTCACCGTCGGAGAACGCGATGACGCCGGCGTGATCGGCGTCCGTCAGGTCCGTGGCCGCATCCAGATCCGTGACTGTTTCGTGCGTGGGTGGCTCGCCGGGGAACGGTGAGGGCATTCGTGCTCGTGGAACGTCGAGGATTCCGTTTTTCGTGCGCATTCTCGTGCGCGAGCCGCCTCCCAGAACACGCCATGCGACTGGCGCGGGGGGCGGATCCGCGGAGGCGGAATCCGGGAGCGCATCGGAACTTCCCATTAAAACGTCTAACAATGTACAATCTTTCTACCTTGATGGGGGCGGGATCGATTGAGCTTTCGACTCTGCCCCTTGTTTGGTGGATCGGAGCTGAATACTCACGAGGGCCTTCGCCTTGAGAATGTCCCGCCAGGCGCCGAACCAAACGCCGCGAGTGGTTTCGCTGTAGTCGGCGATTTCCCCGATCACGGGGTGATGCGTGCTATGGTATTCACTTCCTTCGTAGTGTGGAAGTAATCGCTGTGGTGTGACTTCCGGGCAGGGGAAGTCACACCACAGCTTCCGAGTCGATCAAGCGGATGGAAGCGATGGCGTTCCTTCGATTCCGCTGATCAGGCTCGTGTCGGGGTTTAGAGCCAGATCAGCCTTCCATGGTGCCAATCGCGGAAGTAGCCTCGCGGCCCGCCGCGGGTGACGTCGCTGTAAGTGGCCAGCTTTTCAATGGTTGGGGTGGTGTATGCCATGGTTTTCACTTCTCTTTCTGTTTTTCGTAAAGAAAAACGTATATTATGTATTTTAAATACAGTTTAAGTATTACTTATCGGATAGTATGGAAGAATTTTTGATTGGTCTATCGGTAAAGCACCGGGATCATTGCCAAACAAACAGCCTTCCTCTATGGAAATCGGCAAGACTTCCTCTCCATGCGCCACAGGTGGTTTCGCTGTAGTCAGCGATTTTCTCGATCGTGGGAGTAGTGTATACCATGATTTTCACCTCCTTACGTAATTTTGCAATTAAAATACACGTTTTACGTTTAGAAGATTAAAATTCGTGTTTTAATCCTAATTTCGAAATAATGATAGAAATTTGATGGTTTCTATCGATTAAGTATTAGAATTAATCACAAAACGAACAACCTTCCACCTAGAAAATCGAGAAGGTAGCCGTGCCAGTAGCCATTAGTGGCGTCGGTGTAGTCAGCGATCTTTTCGATCATGGGGATAGTGTATGCCATGGTTTTCACCTCCTTTGCATTTGTGGAAGTAATCGCTGTGATGTAGTTTCTGGATAGAGGAGTCAAACCACAGCTTCCGAACCGTTCGAGTAGGCATCGAAGTGATGATACATCTCTTCGATTTTACACTGGTTTTATTAATCGCAATGATGAGCTTCAATGGATTAGTACCAGAAGTTCCACCATCTGCCCCACCAAACATCACGGGTGTTACCCCATGAACCGCCACGAGTGGCGTTGCTATAATCAGCGAGCTTCTCAATCCTAGGAGTCGTGTATGTCACGATATTCACCTCCTCCAATATGTGGTATATCCGCTGTCATTCTTACCGAATGGAAGCATAATATGTGAAAACTTCACTATACAATAATATAATACATTAATTAACTTTTATAATTAATAAAGTATTAAAGTGATGTCCTCGCAATTATGCCTTATATGAATATATAATGATTTCGTGTGAATAGATTGGCGACTGCCGTGATTAGACGGTGTCACTGATTTTCCAGTTCATTCTCATATGAGGGGGTGGATGAACTGATGAATGAATTTCCGAAACGAACGGGTGAGTTCTTCGGATTGTTGTATCTGCACTCTACGTGCCGTGGAACAAGAGTTCAACGATGTACAAAAGTGGGCAAATGAACATTGACAAATCGAAGTGCGTAAGATACTTGCCAGTTTTCTCAGTCAGCCGGATATGACTTTCCGTTGGAAAACCGGGCTTCGTCCACGAGTGGTCCGTATATTGAACGTGGCGTTCTATAAAGAAACGATAACGTCCGCCTGGCGTTCGACTTCTCAGAATGCGAGATGCGATGTGCCGGCTTTCAGCGTGTCGGTGGACCGACTATAGGAGGAGTTTCGCTCCCACCCAGTGGTCGATGAGCCATCGATCGTGAGTGGCGACGACCAGCGTCCCATCCCATCGGGACAGGGCCGCCTCGAGAGCGTCGACGAAGTCGAGGTCGAGGTAGTTCGTCGGCTCATCGACGATGAGGACCTCCGGATCGGCGGCGATCGCCAGGGCGAACTGCACCCGCCGTCGGTTGCCCTCGGAGAGCTCGCCGATCGGACGGCTCCAGTGACGCGGATGGAGTAGGCCCTTGCCTGCCTGTCCTACGCCTACGCGCCAGAGAGCGGCGGTTGCGCCCGGCTGGTCGGGCTCCGGTAGTGACTGCGGTACGTAGCCGATCCTGCCGGCGACCACGATGCTCCCGCTGGCGGATATGGGCTCGCGGCCCTCGACCGGGGGCAGCGGTTCCGATCGGCCGCTGCTCGCCGGGCTCGACTGAACGTCGCCGGCCGCGACGGTGGGCGGCCGCCCCGAGGCCATCCACGACAGCAGGGTGCTCTTCCCGCTGCCGTTGCCGCCGATCACCAGAAGATGCTCGCCCGCGGCGAGTTCGACGGACGTGGGGGCCAGGCGCCCCGGGACGGCGGCTTCGCGCACGCTGACCGCGATTCCGCCGCGCGGGCCGACGGGCGTGAGGGCGATCGAGCAGCCGTCCTCCCGCGGTTTGCGCACTTCGCGTTCGGCCAGTGCCTCCAGCCGCCTGGTGTCTTCGTCGACGCGCCGGGTCGAGACCCGCTGGGCGCGGTCCGCGTAGAACTTTCGGGCCATCCTCACCTCGGACCGCGGTTTGGCGTCCTTGTGGCCGACGTGCCGAGAGGCTTCGCGATGCCGCATCAACTCCCGCTTCCGCCGCTGCTGCGCGGTGTGGACGTCGCGGTGGGAGCGGCGCGCGGCGGCCTTGTCGGCGAGGTAGTCCGTGTAGTTTCCCGAGACCCTGTAGGCGCCGAGGACCTCACCCGACCCCGAGGCGGACAGAGCCGCCTGCCAGGGAGCTGTGTCGAGGTCGAGGATCCCGGTGGCGACGTCGTCGATGAACGCCCGGTCGTGGCTGGTGAACAGGACCGGCCCGGACCAGCCGATCATCAGATCGCGCAGGAAGCCGCGGGCTGGCGAGTCGAGGTGGTTCGTGGGCTCGTCGAGGACGAGGCTCGGAGGACGGGCTAGGATGGCGCCGGCGAGAGCCAGCCGGCTTCGCTGCCCGCCGGACAGCGAAGCGACGGTGCGGCTCGGCTCGATCGTCTGAAGGCCCAACCCGGCCAGGACCGAGGCGGTGTGCGCTCCGAGGGCCCAGACGTCGAAGGCATCCATGCACGCCATCACGCGGTCGTATTCGGCGCTCACGTCGTGCCCGGCGGCGAGCCGTTCGGTCAGCTGAACGAAGTGGGCCTCGATCGCCTTGAGCCCGGCGCAGGCGCCGTCGAGGACGTCGCCGACGGTCGCGAGACTGCTCGTTCCGGCGAATCCCGGATCCGGTTTGAGCCGGTGCGCATCAGCGGGAGATCCGGGCGCTTCGGCCACCGCGTGGCCCCGAGGCGTCTGCGGACTGCGCGGAGCGGGATCGTCCGGGAAGCGCACGGAGCCCGAGTCGGGGCTCAGTTCGCCGACGGCCAGTCGCAGAACGGTGGACTTGCCCGCCCCGTTCGGACCGACGACGCAGAGCCTCTCGCCCGCCGAGCAGGTGAAGGACAGGTCGGCGATGAGCGGCGAGGACGTGAAGCTGAAATGGACGCGGGAGAAGGAAATGACCGACATGGGGAATCCACTGATCGAGAGGGCTACGGGGCACTGGGATACCGGTCAGTCGGACATGGGCCCATCCTATCCCGGCTGGCCTTCGAGTGTCGACATGCGAGTGAGGGCGCCGCGCCCACGGGATTCGGCTGTGTCCGCGAAGTCAGACCGCCGGATGACGCCAGGGCGGTCGCCTCCGGTCTCTCACGCATAGAATGGGATGGCGCTCACATTCCGGTGGGCGCGGTATGGCAATGGAGGCCTACAACGACTATGGGCGAATATGGTTTCGACCGGGGAAACGACGCAGGAATCGACGCCACGGCGCAGATGCCGGGCGCCGACGGATATCCCGGATACAGTCCCGGGCACGGAGAGGGGAATCCGGCACCGGCTAAGACGATGGTGACCCGTCGGCGCGCCGTCGTCACCGCCATCCTCTGCTCGATGTTCGCGTTCGGCGTCAGCGCGGCATACGCGGAGAGCTCGAAGGGGAACGCCGGCGACAAAGCCCTGGCGTCCCGTTACGAGGCGGCGAAAAACGAGCTTTCGGCGACGAAGGCCGAGAACGATGAGCTGAAGCGGAAACTCGAGGCGGCCGACGGCGCCAAGGCGAACGCGGAGTCCGAGGCCGGAAAGCTCCAATCCCAGATCAACGCGCTCACGTCCGAGCGGAACACGTGCAAGTCCGATCTCGCGGCCAAGAACGGTTCGTCTGCCGTGCAGCCGACGCAGAGTCAGGCGAATGGCGTGCCGACCGGAGGGTCCAATGCTCCCTCCGGCACGTCATCCGGGAGGGCGTCATCCGGGAGGGCGTCATCCGGCCAATCCGGTCAGTCCGGCCAGGCGGGGAACGGCGACTCGGGCTATTCCGCGCCCGCCGCCCCCTCCCAGGAAGACTCCGTCTACTACCACAACTGCGCCGAGGCCAGGGCCAAGGGCGTCACCCCCATCTACCGAGGGCAGCCGGGATACCGGCCCAAGCTCGACCGCGACGGGGACGGAATCGCCTGCGAGAGGAGGTGACGCTTCGAGCCGCTGGACCTTCGGGCTCGGTCTGTCACCGGTTGCCGAAACGCTCCGCCATCTTGCGCACCTTCGCGAGGAATTGCGTGCGGGGCTCGTCGTCGACCAGGTTGACGCGCCCGAAGTGCGTCCAGCGGCGCTTGCGGACGCCGAGCTGCTTGACCGCCTGACCGAGGAAGACCCGCCGCACGCCGTTCTTGCCCGATACGCGGTAGTAGAAGGTCGGGCCCGTCGAGGTCGTGATCGCCCAGGCGGAGCGAACGTGGGTGAGCTTGCCCTTGACCCCCGTGGAGGAAGGGAGGTAGGCCCACTTCTGCTTCATGACCTTGTCGAGGAAGCCCTTGAGGATGGCGGGGACGTCGCTCCACCACATGGGCGCGACGAATATCCACGAGTCGCTGGCCTCGATCATCTTCTGGTAGCGCTCGACGAGCGGGTCGGTGGTCTCGCCTTTGCTGAAAAGCGAGAGCTCCTCTGCGGTGTACCGCGGGTCGAAGCCGTCGGCGTAGAGGTCGATCACCTCGTACGGCCGTCCGCTGGCCTCTAAGCCCGCCTTGACCTCCTCGAGGATCGCGTGGTTGAACGATCCGTCGTAGGGATGGGCGTAGATGATGAGGGTTTGAGACATGTTCATGTCCTTTCGTCGATCGTGAGAAGTGCGGTGAATGCGGCTCGGAAGAAGCCGTCGTCGAAGGATGTCGCGCCGGCGGCGACGAGCGCCGAGTACCCCTGTACGAAGCTCCACATGGCGATGAAAAAGCGGTTCTCCGCCTCGGGGGGACGCCCCTGGAGAGCCGTCAGGCGCGCGACCTCCCGCCGTACGAGTTCGAGGAACGGGTAGGCTCCGGCTTCCCGCGGGGCCGAGGCTGGCTGACAGGCCGGCGCGCCCCCGGCTTCGCCGATCGCGCCGGACCGCCCGGCCTCCCGTGTGCGTGGGAGATCGGCCGTGTTGCCCGGCCCGAACATGACGAACTCGAGGAGCCGCGGATGCCTGCCGGCGAACGTGAGGATGAACTTCCCCATGCCGATCAGAGAGTTCCGCGGATCGGCGTCGACGAGCGGTTCGCACGCGCGGGCCAGCCGCGTGGACATCTCCATGCCGGTCGCCTTCAGGAGGGCGGCCTTGTTGGGGAAGTGCTTGTACGAGGCCGGGGCGGAGACACCGCATTCGTGCGCGACGGCCTTGAGGGTGACGCTTTCCCACCCCGACTGGTCGACGAGCCCGATCGCGGCGTCGATTAAGCGCCGGCGGGTTTGCGTGGACCGCCCGTCCTGAGAATTCGTCATGTAAATAGGTTAATGCCGTTAACCTATTTGGTCAAGTCCGCTGGGTTCGGACGGAGGCGGGCGGCTGGGATCACCCCTCTTCCGCCCGGAGCCGGGGGACGTTCGAGTTAGCCGGTCGTTTGCCGAGCTTGCCCGCGTAGAACTCGCGGATCCGGTCCATGTCGGCTTTGACGTCGCCCGTCAGCGTGATGTTTCCGCTCCAGCCGTACGTGCGGGTGCGCGAATCGATGAAGCCGAGTTGCAGGGGCAGCCCCGTTTCCAGGCAGATCCGGTAGAAGCCGGATTTCCAGTAGTCACGGCGGGATCGCGTGCCCTTGGGGGCGATGATGAGCGTGAACTCCTCGGAGCGGTTCGCCTCTTCGACCGCCGCCTTGACGACCCCGTGGCCGCCCTCGCGATTCACGGGGACTCCGCCCACCCAGCGGACGATCGGGCCGACGACGGGATTCTTCGCGGCCGATTCCTTGACGAGGAACTTGTAGGGGCGCCCGATGCGCCAGAAGCACATGACCATGAGGAAGCCGTCCCAGTTCGAGGTGTGCGGAGCCCCGATCAGGACCACTTTCTTCGGAAGGGGCTCGTGCACGAACGTCCACCGCGACAGACGCATGTAGGTTGCGGCGATTGCCTTCTTCAGGCCCATGGGTTCCTCCCGAGTCTCGACGTGGCGGGCGGCTGCCGGCGCCCAGCCAAGTGTACGTCTCGGCGAGGGCCGGCTCGCCTTCGGCCGCCTGGCGGAGGCCCTGCCGGGGAGGGCGAGACCATGGCGGTGACAGCTGCCCCCGGCTGTCTGGTGGAGGCCCGGTGGCGCAGCGGGAGGGGCGTTCGGCGGGCGCGAGGCGCTCGGGCCGGCGGAGGCCTGCGCGCGAGGGGAGCGGCCCGAGTCGCCCGCGGGGTTCGGGGCATGATCGTGCACTGCGGCGCCGGCGCCGAGCGGCCCGGATCGCCTGCGGGTTCGGGCACATCGGCTCTTCTGCAGGGGAACGGGAGCGGCGCCAGAGGCGATCCGGTCGGGCCCCTGCGCGGCGGAATGCGCGTCACAGGGGGAAGGCGTGCGTCACAGGAGGAAGGAGAAGACGGGGGAGTCCGGCTCGAGCTTCTCGATGTGCAGCGGCGAGGCCTCCATGCGGGTGAGGAGGTCGCCGATGCGGGCGCGGTCCTGGATCTCGATGCCGACGAGGGCCGGGCCGGTCTCGCGGTTGTTCTTCTTCGTGTACTCGAACAGGACGATGTCCTCGCCGTCGGTGAGCACGCCGTCGAGGAAGTGGCGCAGCGCTCCGGGCTCCTGCGGGAAGGTGACGAGGAAGTAGTGCCGCAGGCCTTCGTAGACGCTCGAGCGTTCGACGATGTCGTCGTAGCGCGAGACGTCGTTGTTCCCGCCGGAGACGACGCAGGCGATCGGCCCGTCGGGGAGGTCGGGCAGGAAGCGGGCGACGGCGGTGGACGCCAGCGCCCCGGCCGGCTCGGCGATGATCCCCTCCACCTGGTAGAGCTCGAGCATCTCCGTGCACAGGGCGCCTTCGGGAACGGAGACGACGTCGTCGACGAGTTCGCTGGCGATCCGGAAGGTGACCTCGCCCGCGCGGGCGACGGCGGTGCCGTCGGCGAAGGCGTCGATCTCCGGGAGGGTGACGGGCTCCCCCGCGGCCAGGGCGGCCTGCATGGACGCCGCCCCCGAGGGCTCGACGCCGACGATCCTCACCTCGGGATGGAACTCGCGCAGCCAGATCGCGGTCCCGGCGAGCAGCCCGCCGCCGCCGACGGGCACGACCACCGTCGCCGGCTTCTCGCTGGCCTGTTCGAAGAGCTCCTTGACCACCGTGCCCTGCCCGGCGATCGTGCGCGGATCGTCGAAGGGATGGACGTAGGTCGCGCCGTGGGCGCTCGCATACTCCATCGCCGCCGAGGAGGCTTCGTCGAAGGCGGCCCCTCCGACGATCTGCTCGATCCAGCGGCCGCCGATGTCGGCGATGCGGGCGCGCTTCTGACGCGGCGTGGTCGAGGGCAGGAATACCTTGCCGTGGATCTTCAACTGGCGGCAGGCGAAGGCGACGCCTTGGGCGTGGTTGCCCGCCGACGCGCAGACGATCCCGGCCTCCCGTTCGCGCGCGGGGAGGCCGGAGATGAAGTTGTAGGCTCCGCGTACCTTGTAGGAGCGGCCCACCTGGATGTCCTCGCGCTTGAGCAGCACGCTTTGGCGGCGGATCCCCGACAGGCGCAGCGACAGGTCGAGCGGCGTGCGCCGGACGGTCTGGCCGAGCGTCTGCGCGGCGACGACGACGTCCACGCCCGTGGGCAGTGCGGTGTTCATGGTTCAAGTCTGCCATTCCGGCGGCGCGTCGCCCTCACCGGTGCGTCGGTGGGCCGCCGGGGCGACAGCCGCCCCGTATCCTTGGGACATGGATGCGGATGACGCCGACGGCACCGCGCTCGACGGTGCCGACGGTCTCGAATTCGAGTTCGAGCGCAAGTTCTACGTGCGCGACCTGCCGCCCGAGGTACTCGCGCACGGATCGAAGCAGGTGATCGTCCAGGCCTACGTCTTCGCCGTGGACGGCTACGCCGTGCGCGTGCGGGTCACCTTCCCCGGCAGAGACGTCGGCCTCGCCCCCTTCGACGAGGCCACCGACCATCTGGGCGCCTACGAGCGGAGGCTCCTCGCCGCCCTCCTGTCCGAGTCCGAGGCCGACGCCACCGCGTCGATCGCGGTCAAGTCCCCCGCCGTCGCCGCGGAGCGGTACGAGATAGAGACCGAGGTCGACGTATCGGTGGCCACCCAGATCCTGCGCCGCTCGCCGAACGTCATCCTCAAGAACCGCTATTCGATGTGGTACGACGAAGACGGCTGGGAGTTCGACATATTCGGCGGCCAGAACGAGGGCCTGGTCATCGCCGAGTGCGAACGCCTGGCGCCGGTGGTCGGCTTGAGGATTCCCCGGTTCTGCACCACCGAGGTCTCCGACGACTTCCGCTTCACCAACGACTACCTCTCCAAAGAGCCGTGGCGTCAGTGGAAGGACATGTACGCCGTGGAGCTGGAGGCCCGCGGCCCGCATTTCCTCGACATGCGCTAGGAGCCGGGTGGGATATACGGTAGGGGGACCATCCCCGGTGGGGCGAACGGCGCGCCACGGAAAGCGAGGAGGCAATGAGCGAATCCGACATACCGGTGCTCCCGCCGGCACCGCGCAGCAGAGGGCCGGTGAACGTCGTCGTCATGGGAGTGGCGGGTTCCGGAAAGACGACGGTGGGCATGATGCTGGCGGCCAAACTCGGCTACGTCTACGCCGAGGGAGACGAGTTTCACACCCAGGCCAATCGCGACAAACAGGAGGCGGGAATCCCGTTGGACGATCACGATCGCCAGCCCTGGCTGGAATCGATCCGGGACTGGATGCGCGCCGAGAACGCCGCGGGGCATTCGACGGTCGTGTCCTGTTCGGCCCTGAAGAGGAAGTACCGCGACACGCTGCGCAACTGCCCCACCCGGACGGTCTTCGTCCACGTCGCCCCTCCTCGCTCCCTCAATGAGCAGCGCATCAAGGCCCGCAAGGGCCATTTCATGAACCCCGACCTGCTCGTCAACCAGTACGAGACGCTGGAAGACCTGGAGTACGACGAACTCGGATTCGTCGTCGACGAGGCCGGGGCGCCCGAGGAGGTCTTCGCCGCCGCTTATACTAAACTGGCGACGCTTTGACAAGTTGGGTATCGCAACCCCTGTTTTCAGGGTTTGTCCAGGAGGGCCTGAGATCATAAACTTATGAATCCAGGGAGGGACTCCTCCGAAAGGAGGAATAATCCCGGGCCTACGGCGTTACAGCCGATAAGTAGATAGAGACGTGCGCCCCCTTCGAGGTGTGCGCAAGGGCAAGATGCTTCCATCCCAAATGAGGTGAGCGTGTGGGATTCCGGAATCCTTGCCTAATAGCTGGGTGGTGCGAGTACGCTGCTGTCGACTCGCACCACCCAGCCTTTTGTTTGGAGACGAGCCGTTGAGCAGGAGGCCAGCGATGACTCAGAGCCTTTCCCTCATCCACCCCGAAGCGCCGGAATTCCTTTCCGCGGCGGCCCTCTACTCCGCGCCGATCGACGTCGAAGCCGCCGTGGCGAGAATCCGCGAACTGTGGAACGAAGACATCGACCTCGTATGGGAAGAGATGCCCATCGAAGGGAATGGCGCCGGAGGCGGAGACATCCTGCGCTTCGTCCTCGAAGGCGTTCTCGTGCTCGTCACACCGGTTTCCGCCGCCCTGCAGCCTGAGCGCGGAGATCTGCCCGACCACGCATTCCACGTGGCGATCACCTGTTACGCCCCGCTGGATCGCAGCGTCTTGCCGAGAGCGAACGGCGATGCGGCGCACTCGGTCGGCGATCGGGAAGGAGGCGCCGCGGGCGAGCCCGGAGCATCGGAGAGCCGCTCCCCGGACGGCGGCGGATCGGGAGGGAGCCCAGAGGATGGCGGAGGCCGCGACGCCGATCCGGCGGGGGATCTCGACGACTTGGCGAAGGATCTCGATCCGGCCGAGGGCGCCGACGCACCCGAAGCCGTGCGCCGCAGGAAGAGGGCGCTCGCCTCGCACATCGTCTTCACCGAGCTGGCCGACGCGCTCATGCGCGAGAGCGCCGCGATCGGGATCCTGCGGCCGGAGCTGGGAGTCGTCCAGCCTCCCGAGATGGTGATCGAGCTGGCCGACCTGCTCTCCAAGGGCCAGGCGCCGCTGCCCTTGTGGGTCAATATCCGCACCTACCGGCCGGATCTGACGTACGGGCGCACGCTCGGCCTCCCCTTGTTCGGCCACCTCGACCTGGAAGTGGTCGAATCGACGCAGTCCGAAGAGGACGTCTACGCGATGCTCGCCAATGTCGCCGACTATCTGATCGGCTCGGACGCCCACCTCATGCCCGGTCACAGCGTCGGATACCGCGACGGCGAGGAACTGCCCGTCACCCAGGCGGTGAGCCCCGCCGACGATACGCCGGTGCTGCGGATCGGGTTCTGACGCGGGCCCGGGGCGTGGGATCGCTGAAGGGCGGGGTGTGTTCTGATGCGGGCCGCTGAAGGCGGGGTGGGGCGGCCCGAGACGCCTGGCTCGGGATAGCCGGGTTCGGAATCGTCGGCTCGGGACGGCCGGCGGGACTGGGCTAGACTCTTCGAGGGCCGTCGAGCGATCGGCTGCCCCGGCATCGCAGTGCCGGTCTCCGTGGTGGCAGCGCGGGGCGAAGACCAGGCGCGCCCTCCGGCGCGCATGCCAGCTCTCGAACGCAAGAGGAGCCCCGTGAGCCGCCACGACACGAACACACCGAGCGTCCCAGAGGCAGGACGGGCCGGGGGGACTGGAACGGCCACCGAGCAGTCCGGAAGCCCCGGGACGGGGACTGGGCGGACCGAAAGGGACGGGCGCGGCCATTTCGACGTCGTCGCCGCCTGTTTCGTCGCCTTCCTCCTCCTGTCCAACATCGGCGCCACCAAGCTCATCGGCTTCAACGTGACGAGTGGCTGGCACCTCGTCTTCGACGGCGGAGCCGTGCTCTTCCCGTTCACCTACATCCTCGGCGACGTCCTCTCCGAGGTGTACGGCTTCGCCAACGCCCGGCGCGTGATCCTCACCGGCTTCGTCGTCCAGATCATCGCCTCGCTGACGTTTTGGCTGATTCAAATCGCCCCCGGCGACCACACGTATCGCAACCAGGCCGCCTACGAGGCGGTGCTCGGCCAGGTGCCTCGCATGGTCGCGGCTTCCCTGCTCGGCTTCCTCGCGGGCCAGCTGCTGAACTCCCTCGTCCTCGTGCGCATCAAACGGCGCAGCGGCGAGAGGCGGTTGTGGATCCGCCTGCTCGGTTCCACCGTGGTCGGCGAGGCCGCGGATTCGGCCGTGTTCTGCACCGTGGCCTGGGCGGGGGAGATCCCCCGCGGCGTGCTCGTCGGCTACATGATCACAGGCTTCGCCTACAAAGTGGCCGTCGAAGCGCTCTTCCTGCCGGTGACCTACGCGGTAGTCGGATGGGTCAAACGGCGTGAGCCCGGCTATGTCGGCGCGGAGGCGACCGGGGGCCTGGGCCGGGCCGAAGGCGGGGAGGGACGATGACGTTCACCCTCGGAGTCCGACTCGAAGAGCCGGTGGGCGCCGGCGGCGTAGGCGGGAGAACCGGCCGGCCCCTCGGACGGGCCGGCACCATCCACACCCCCCACGGAGACATCGCCACGCCCGCCTTCGTGCCCGTCGCCACGAAGGCCACCGTCAAAGCCGTGGCGCCGGAGGCCGTGGCCGAACTGGGAGCCCAGGCCGTGCTGGCCAACGCCTACCACCTCTACCTCCAGCCGGGATCGGACGTCGTCGACGAGGCGGGCGGGCTTGCGGCATTCATGAACTGGCGCGGCCCCACGTACACCGATTCGGGCGGGTTCCAGATCCTCTCCCTCGGCTCAGGTTTCAAAAAGGTCCTCTCCGCCGAGTTCTCCGGTTCCGGGCGCGCCGGAAGCGCCTCCAAGGAGCGCCTCGTCGACGTCGACGACGACGGCGTGTGGTTCCGTTCCCACTTGGACGGGGCGAGGCACCGCTTCACTCCCGAGATCTCGATGGGCATCCAGCACGAACTGGGCGCCGACGTCATCTTCGCCTTCGACGAGCTGACCACCCTGCTCGACTCTCGCGCCTACCAGGAGCAGGCCCTCGAACGCACGCGGCGTTGGGCGGCCCGCTGCCTGGCCGAGCACGGACGCCTGACCGAGGCCCGCCCGGACAGGCCGTATCAGCAGCTCTTCGGCGTCGTCCAAGGCGCACAGTACGAGGACCTGCGGCGCAAGGCAGCCCGCGACCTCGGCGCCATGGAGGCCGGCGGCCGGCGCTTCGACGGATTCGGGATCGGCGGAGCCCTGGAGAAGGAGAACCTCGGGAGGATCGTCGGATGGGTGAGCGAGGAACTTCCCGAGGACCGGGCGCGTCACCTCCTGGGGATCTCCGAGCCCGACGACGTCTTCGCCGCCGTCGAAGCGGGCGCCGACACGTTCGACTGCGTCAACCCCTCGCGGGTCGCGCGCAACGCGGCGATCTACTCGCCCGACGGACGGTTCAACGTCACGCGCTCGCAGTTCCGGCGCGACTTCTCCCCCCTCGTTCCCGGCTGTGCGTGCTACACGTGCTCGAACTACACACGGGCCTACCTCCACCACCTCTTCAAGGCCAGGGAGATGCTCTCCTCCACTCTCGCGACGATCCACAACGAGCACTACACCGTCCAGCTCGTGGAGGGCATCAGGCGTTCGATCCTCTCCGGCGAGTACGCGGCCTACAAGGGCGAGACCCTCGGACGCTTCTACGCCGGCGATTGGGGGCGCGCGTAGGCCGTCGGGGTGCTGGCGGCGGTGGCGCGGAAGCGTGGTGACGGTGGGGGGTGAGGGTCTGCGGCCTGGCCCAGGTCAGGCAGGTCGCAATCCGGTCAGAACTCGCGGTCGGAGGCCTCGCGCAGAGCGTTGAGCTGGGCGTCGTCGGGGAAACCCCGGACGGACCAGCGTGGCGGCCACACGTTGGTCATCGGCGAGATGCCTTCGTGCCAGACGTCGCGCGCGACCTGGGCGCGCAGAACGACCATCCCGCGCCAATCCCTCTCCTCCCACGGCTCGCCGGCCGACGTCTGGCGGAGGAAGGCGACGAAGTCCGTATCGGGGAGGGAACCGTAGCCGGCGTCCGAGGTCCAGATCGCCAGAGAGGACATCGGAGGCGAGGCGATCAGAGAGCCCTGGCGAAGGACCTGGAACTCGACGAGTCTGCCGAAGTCCCCGGGCCACGTGCGCATCGCCTCCGCCTGGGCGCGGTAGATCCTCTCGCGGACCGACGTGCGAATCTTCGCGAGCGCCTTCGCCGCGGGGTGGTCGGGCATGGGAATCCACTCGCTCCATCCGTCCTGGGTGACGACGTGCGGCAGGGGGTAGATCGTGTCGGGGCGATTGAGGTCTTTGGCGAGCCGCGTGAAGAGCTCGGGCAAGTGCGGGTCGTCGGCCATGACGACGAACAGGGAGGCCCTGCTGGCGGGGACGAAGAGCGGCAGCGAATCGCGGTTGGCCTTGCTCAGGGATTCGCTGACCGTCAGTGCCATCTCCACGTCCATGAACCACGAGCTCTGGTAATTGGCCGGCCCGGTGAAATCGAAGACGTTCGCCCCGCCTATCTGCTGGGGGTAGACCTGGACGCTCGGTTGGCCGTCGACGGTGTCGAAGGTGCGCAGGCGGGTCAGCGCGTGTTGGAACAGCGGGACGATGTCGCTGGGAAGCCCTGTGTTCTCCAGGTCCGAGAAGAACAGGGGGGTGATCGTGTGCGCGCTGTCGACGGCGATGCCCGTTCCGATGAAGGGGGTCATGGGGACGTAGACCATCGAGTCGTCGCGCGCGTGGTCGTGGGATCGCACGAAGTAGTCGGCGCTCCTGACGATCGGCATGAGGTGTTCGCCCGATGCCGCTTCGGCTTCGTCGGAGGAGTCGAGCTCCTCGAAGGGGAGGTCGAGGCCGTCGACGAGGGAGCCGACGTCGTCGAAGGGGTCTGTCGGGGAGGATGTGCCTGATGCGGAGGGGCCTGGACCGGAAGGCCCGGTTGGTGTGGGGGGATCGGATTCGACTGGAGTCGGGGGCCCGGCCTGCCGGGAGGGGCCGCGATGGGAGGTGTCGGCGCGGTTGGCGGCGGAGGGATCGTCCGGGGATGCGCCCGGTGCTGAGGGGCCGGCCTCGCCGGCGGCTGCGCGGTCCTCTCCGCCGCCCGACGGCGGGCCTGAGGGCCGTCCGTGAGAACGGTCGCCGTGGGAGGCGCTCGTCCAGGCCCCGGGTGCCTCGCCCGTGCCCTGCGTCGGCTCCGAATCGCCCGATCCGCGGGCGGCGGCGTTCGCCCGGGGAAGGGCGTCCGGGTTCGAGCCGTCGGCGTCCGGAGTGCCTGCGAACCGGTCGGCGCCGGGCCTGTCGGGATCGGCGGGGGATTCGGCGTCGGATCCGTCCATCAGGGGCTCGGGCCCCTTCGTGCCGGGCGAGGACTCCCTCGCCCCGGGTCCGGGCCCGTTCGCTCCCGACTCAGGCCCGTCGGGGCCGGGCGCCGCCTCCGCACGGGAGACGCCGATGGAGATGAGCCGGGTGAGCAGTTCTCGGCGGACGGCTTCCGGCTTGGAGGCGTCCATAAGCTGCGCGGGGCGGAAGCGGAACGTCCGGCCGTCGGCCAGGAGGATGTCCAGCCATTCGCCGTCGGCGTTGATGAAAGCGCCCTTGAGTTCGGGGTGCGCCGCTGCGACCTCGACCGCCCAGTCCATGAAAGCCATGTGTTCATTGTCTCCCGAAAAGCCTGCGTTCCGGACGTCCGTTCATCGACGGCGTGACGGATGTCGTGCCCGATCGTCCCCGTTCGCATTGGCACTGCCGGTGCCGGCGCAATATATTGGGCGGGGAGAGATGCTCACGCGATCTCTTGCAACGCAGGGTCCCATGACCCGGCGACGGGCACGAGTTCACGCACACGCCACCGCATTCCGAAGGAGGTCCCGATGTCTTTGCCGCGCTTGCGCAGCAGGGAACGTAAAGACCCATCGCGTTTGAGGAAGGGCGTGTCCAAGCGCACCCAACGGTTCGTGTCCATCGGCGCGACGGCGGCCATCCTGGCCGGATACGTGATTGCCGTCACGTCTGCTGAGGGCATCGATCGCGCCGAGCTGTCGCTCAACGACGGCGGCGTGTGGGTGACCAATCAGGCCTCGCGCATGGTCGGGCATCTGAACCACCCCTCCAAGACGATCGACGCGGGGGTGCGCGCCGACTCGAACGAGTTCGACATCTACCAGGAGGGCGACACCGTCCTCGTGCGCGACCGGCAGGCGGGAACCCTCACCCAGGTCGACCCGGCGAAGGTCTCGATGGGCACGCCCAAGTCCCTGGGCGACGCCGACCTCGTCGCCTTCGGCGGCGGCACTGTCGCGATGCTCGACATCCAGAGCGGCAAGCTGTGGACGACCCCCGCCAAGGGCCTTCCCTCCTTCGACACGTCGGCCAAGCCGGACATGTCGGGATTTGCCGGGGGAGTCGTGACGGTCGGCAAGGACGGGTCCGTGCACGCCGCCTCCGCCCAGGCCAAGGCATGGAAGTCGATGGTCGTCGAAGGATCGACCTTCCGCGAGGAGGGGCATTCCCTGCCCAAGGAGTTCGCCGGGTCCAAGAACCTCCAGATCGCCGCGGTCGGCTCCCGCTCCGTGGTGCTCGACGCCGAGTCGGGAAAGCTCGCCCTGCCCGGTGGGAAGGTCGTCGAACTGGGGGAGACGAAGAACCTCCAGCTCCAGCAGTCCGGGCCCGCGGCCGACGACGTGCTGGTCGCCTCGGCCACGACCCTGTACAAGGTCTCCCTGGCCGACGGCGCCATCACGGCCAAGCCCGCCAACCCGCAGGCGCGCAACGCCCAGGGCAACCCCGCCCGCCCCGTCTTCCACGAAGGCTGCGCCTACGCGGCGTGGACGGGAACGGGCCGCTCCCTGCGGGACTGCCCGGGGAGCAAGGACGACGAATCCCTGGCCAGCGAGAAGCTCGCCGAGAGCAAGTCGGCGGAGTTCCGGACCAACCGCAGGGTCATCGTGCTCAACGACGCCGCCACCGGCAACGTCTGGCTGCCCGACAAGGACATGGTCCTGGTCAACGATTGGAACGAGGTCAACAACAGCAACCAGGTCGAGAGCGACGAGCACGACGACAGCACCGACCTGACCACGCAGCGCAAGGACCCCGACCGCCAGCAGGAGAACCATCCGCCCACCGTGGAGAACGACAAGTTCGGGGTGCGGCCCGGGCGCACGACGAGCCTGCCGGTCACCAACAACGACTCCGACCAGGACGGCGACGTCCTGACCGTCAAGCCGACATCCACGCCCGCCTTCGGGACCGTGCGCCCCAGCCGCAAGGGCCAGGCGCTGCAGATCGAGGTCCCCGAGACGGCGTCGGGCACGACCACGTTCACCTACGAGGCCGACGACGGCCGGGGCGGGAAGGCCACCGGCAGCGTCACCGTGGACGTGCACCCCTTCAACGTCAACGAGGCCCCGGTCCAGCAGATCAAGACGAGCGCGAAGCTCGCCTCCGCCGGCGAGACGACGCTCCAGCTCCTGGGGGACTGGATCGACCCCGACGGCGACCCCATCTACCTCAAGGGGGCGACGCCCAGCAAGGGGCTGACCGCGTCCTTCCAGGAGACCGGCAGCGTCAAGGTCAAGGACCTCAACCAGGGGCCCGCCACGCGCGAGGTCGCCCTGACCGTCTCGGACGGCAGCAAGTCGGCCGAGGGGAAGATGACCGTCGACGTCGCCGAGGGGGTCAACCTGCCGCCCCGCGCGAACGCCGACTACGTCAGGGTGCCCGTCGGCGAGGCGGCGACCGTCTCCCCGATGGCCAACGATCTCGACCCCAACGGCAGGCAGATGCGCTTGGTGGGCACCGGGCCCGCCCCCGACGGCCTGGCCGTCAAGACCTCGCCGAACCTCGGGAGCGTGACGGTCTCGGCCGACCGGCCCGGAACCCGGTACCTCAGCTACTTCGTCTCCGACGGGCCGACGACCTCCACGGGGGTCATCCGCGTCGACGCGGTCGAGTCCAACAAGCAGGACCCGCCCGTCGTCGAGAACGACATCGCCCTGCTGCCCAAGGGCGGCCAAACCCTCGTCGACGTCCTGGGCAACGACTCCGACCCGGCCGGCGGCGTCCTGACCCTGCAGTCGGTCGAATCCCCGCCGGGCGGCCAGATCACCGCCGCGCCCGTCAACCACGAGCACGTCCGCCTCACCGCGCCCGCGGGCTTGAGCGGGCCCACGACGCTCAACTACACCGTGTCCAACGGCACGGCCTCGGCGACGGGGCGGATACTCGTCATCCCCGTCGACACCCCCGACTCCAACGCGCCGCCGCAAGTCGCCGAGGACCAGTTGACGGTCCGGGCCGGAGACGTCGGGTCGGTCAACGTGCTGGCCAACGACCGCTCGCCGGGCAAGCTGAGCATGACCGTCCTGCCCGAGCTCCAGCACAGCGTCGACCCCGAGATGGGCCAGCCCTTCGTCTCCGACAACCTCGTGCGCTTCCGGGCGGGGAAGAAGGCGGGCACCACCCGGGTGAGCTACACCGTGCGCGACTCGCTCGGGAACGTGGCCTCGGGGACGGTCAATATCACCGTCACCCCGGTCAACGAGGACGCCAACACCGCGCCTAACCCGGTGAACATCACCGCCCGGGCGATCGTCGGCCAGCCCGTGAAGATCCCCGTGCAGCTCGACGGGGTGGACACCGAGGGCGACTCGGTCGAACTGGCCGGCCTGGGCGACTCCCCCAAGCTCGGAGTGGCGGAGGCCGGCAGCTCGACGATCTCCTACACCGGGAGCAAGCCGGGCACCGACAGCTTCACCTACACGGTCAGGGACGCCTACGGCAAGACGGCCACGGCGCGCGTGCGCATCGGCGTGGCGCCCAAGGCGACGCAGAACCAGGCGCCGGTGGCCAACCGGGACCAGATGCTCGTCAAACCGGGGCGCAAGGTCGTCGCGCAGGTCACCGAGAACGACATCGACCCCGACGGCGACCCGATCTCCCTCGTCAAGGGCTCGGCCACCAGCGCCTCCCCGGAGCTGAAGGTCGAGGAGCGCGACAAAGGCAAGCAGGGCAAGGGGATCGTCGTCTCCACCCCCGCCAAGGAGGGCTCCTACCCGGTGACCTACAGGATCCAGGACGGACGCGGCGGCACCGCCGAGGGGCTCCTGATGGTCAACGTGCAGAAGGACGCGCCCAGCCTCGCGCCGGTCGCGCGGGACGACGTGGTCGACCGGGAGCGGACGCTGGGCAAGAAGACCGTCAAGGTGAACGTCCTGGGCAACGACGTCGACAAGGACGGCGACATCCTGGAGGACACGGTCACCTCCGACGATCCGGGCGTCAAGGTCAACTCGGACAAGACCCTGACCGTCACGACGTCCCAGAAGCCGCGGATCATCCTGTACACGGTCAAGGACCCCGACGGCATGAAGGCCTCGGCGATCGTGCGCGTGCCCGGCAACACCCAGACCGAGCCGACCGTCGATCTCAAGAAGGTGCCGATCGTCGTCGACGCCGGCAAGCCGTTCAAGATCCCGATCAACGACTACATCCTCACGCGGCCGGGCAGGTCCGTGTCCATCACCGACCCGAAGCACGTCAAGGCCTCCGTCGGATGGGACAACAGCCCGCTGGTCGTCGACGAGAAGACGCTGAGCTTCACGGCCAAGCGGGAGTTCTCCGGATCGACCTCCGTCACGTTGGAAGTCACGGACGGCAAGGACCGCAACGACTCCTCCGGCGTCGTCAGGACCCTGACGCTGCCCATCGAAGTGCGGGCGTCCGGCAACCGCCCGCCCGTCTTCACCCCCACACCGGTCTCCCTGGAGGCGGGCGGCGACAAGGCCCGGGTCAACCTCGCCACCATGACGACCGACCCCGACGCCAAGGACGACCCGAACGACTTCACCTACAAGATCACCAGCAAGGTCAACGGCGTGGACGCGAAGATCTCCGGCTCGGTGATGACCTTGACGGCCGACCCGGGCGCGCTTCCCGGCCCCCTCGGGTCGATCGGCGTGACCGTCAGCGACGGGCAGGCCGAGACGAGCGGGAGCCTTCCCGTGCAGATCGTCAAGACGAAGAAGCCGCTCGTCCAGGTCGGCGAGATCACGCAGACCGTCAACGCGGGCAGCACGACGAAGATCGACGTCGCCGCCCACGCGACCAACCCGTTCCCGAACAAGCCGCTGTCCATCCACGGCGCGCCCACGGTGGTCTCCGGCAACGCGACCGCCACCGCCGCCGGCAGCGCTGTCACGGTGACGACCTCGCCCGACGCGCACGGCGAAGTCGTCGTGCGCTTCCAGGTCATCGACGGCTCGGGGGATCCCAGCCGCGCCGTGACCGGCACGATGAGGCTGGCCGTGCGGTCCCGCCCGGACAAGGTCTCCAACGTGACCGCCGAGGTCCTCAACAGGAACAGCGCGGTCGTCAAATGGACGAACGGCTCGCCCAACGGCTCGCCCTTCACCAAGTTCACGGTCCGCGACCTGACCCAGGGCGACTCGACCGACTGCCCGGTGGGCTCCCAGTGCGTCATCTCCGGGCGCAGGCTCGGCGTCGAGCACACCTTCGAGGTGATCGCCCACAACGAGGCGGGGGCCTCCGATCCGGCGTCGTCCGGTCCCGTCATGATGGACATCGTGCCTAACCAGCCGGGAGCGCCTTCCGCGACGGCCGGCGACAGGACGATCGGCTTCTCGTGGTCCCCGGCGACCTCCGACGGCTCGGGCATCACCCACTACATGGTCAACGTGGCCGGCCTCGGCTCCTTCAAGGTGGCGGGCACGAGCCTGACGCTCAACGAGGGCAACGGAGTCCGCAACGGGGTCGCGTACTCGGCGACCGTCACGGCCGTCAACCGGCAGGGTCCGTCCCCCGCCTCGCCGTCCTCGAACCAGGTGATCCCCTACGGCAGGCCCGGATCCTTCACGGTCAAGGCCGAGAACACGACGATAGGGCAGGCCGGGCCGTCGGGATCGGTGAGGGTGAGCTGGTCCAAGCCCGACGGCAACGGCAGGCCCATCCAGTTCTACACCGTTGCGTCGAGCACCGGCGTCGCCGCGAGGGTCTCCGGAAACGAGACGAGCCACGTCTTCGCGAACCTGCCGTTCTCCCAGGTGTCCTTCACCGTGACCGCCGTCAACGACTCGGCCACCGGCTCCTCGTCCGCCAGCTCGGCGTCCGTCCAGGTCCGCGGCCTGCCCGCGGCGCCGTCGGGCGGCTCGGCCAAGGCCACCGGCCGGTC
>ERZ772945.558-NODE-558-length-29688-cov-3.578949_pt1 | contig 29688 bp, 25 predicted proteins | sample MGYA00511681_ERZ772945 | MGnify/ENA primary metagenome ERZ772945 (study PRJEB29015, sample SAMEA2737943) | human oral metagenome | biome: human oral; feature: human-associated habitat; material: dental | place: China | collected 2143 ...
AAACAGCCTTTGTTTTGAACTATTTTGGTGTAGAAGCACCGCGCGTCATCACATCAGCTAAAGCAGAAGGTGCAGAGCAGGTTATTTTGACTGACCACAATGAATTCCAACAATCTGTTTCAGATATCGCTGAAGTAGAAGTTTATGGTGTTGTAGACCACCACCGTGTAGCTAACTTTGAAACTGCAAGCCCACTCTACATGCGTTTGGAACCAGTTGGATCTGCGTCTTCAATCGTTTACCGCATGTTCAAAGAACACGGAGTAGCAGTTCCTAAAGAGATTGCTGGTTTGATGCTTTCAGGTTTGATTTCAGATACCCTTCTTTTGAAATCACCAACAACTCACCCATCTGATAAAGTCATTGCTCCTGAATTGGCAGAATTAGCAGGTGTCAACTTGGAAGAGTACGGTCTTGCTATGCTGAAAGCTGGTACAAACTTGGCTAGTAAATCTGCTGAAGAATTGATTGACATCGATGCTAAGACTTTTGAATTGAACGGAAATAACGTTCGTGTGGCTCAGGTCAATACAGTTGATATTGCTGAAGTCTTGGAACGCCAAGCTGAAATCGAAGCAGCAATGCAAGCGGCTAATGCAGCAAACGGCTACTCTGACTTTGTCTTGATGATTACAGACATCGTCAACTCAAACTCAGAAATTCTTGCTCTTGGATCAAACATGGACAAGGTCGAAGCTGCCTTCAACTTTAAACTTGAAAATAACCACGCTTTCCTTCCAGGTGCTGTTTCACGTAAGAAACAAGTGGTGCCTCAGTTGACTGAGAGCTTTAATGCTTAAGATTTTGGGTGTTATTTCAAAATAGAAAACGTTCGTTTTCATATATTGAAGGGAGTTTCGGCTCCTTTTTTTCTAGGAGAGAAAGATGTTAGCAAACGGCGATTTGATTTTTGTGAAGGACCTTTCAGATATGGGGCAGGCCATCCAGGCTTCTACTGGGAACTATAGTCATGTAGCTATCTTTTTAGACGGTTTGATCTATCATGCTAGTGGGCAAGCAGGTGTCATTTGTCAAGACCCAGCAGAATTTTTTGAACCAACCCATATTTATGACCTTTATACCTATCCAGATATTGCAGCTGACTTGGTAAAGGAAAGAGCTAGCAAACATTTAGGTGCACCCTATAATACCTCTTTTTATCCAGATGGGTCTGGTTTTTACTGCTCTCAGTACATCGCTGAGATTTTACCTATTTTTGAAACTATTCCCATGAAATTTGGGGACGGGGAGCAGGAGATTAGTGATTTTTGGAGGGACTATTACAGGAAACTCGAACTTCCTGTGCCTCTGAATCGACTAGGAACGAATCCTAGTCAACTAGCAGCATCTCCTCTTTTAGAATGTAAAGAAAGGAATCTTCATGATTCAGATTTTTAATCCTTCTCGTTTGACTCGACAGCCATTTTTTATAGATTTGGTGGACTATCTGGACCGTCATGATGATGTAATACTCCGGGAAATCAAGGCTCAATTTCCAGATGTATCAGTTGATAAGCTTATGGAAGAGTATATAAAGGCGGGCTTGATTCTAAGGGAAAACAAACACTATTCGCTCAATATCCCTTTTTTAGAATCTACGGATGATTTAGCCCTTGATAAAGAGATTTTTGTCAGAGAGGACAGTCCAGTCTATCAAGACTTGGTGGAGAAGACTTTTGAGACGGAATTGCACAATCAAACCAATGCAGCTATTTTAATCGAGCATACGGACTTTGCAAGGCAAAAAATGACCTTGTCTAATTATTTTTATAAAGTTAAGAACCAGTATCCACTGACAGAAGCTCAGCAGAAACTCTATGATATTTTAGGAGATGTTAACCCTGAGTATGTCCTCAAATATATGACGACTTTTTTGTTAAAATTCCTCAAAAAAGATCAACTGATGCAGAAACGCCGTGATATCTTTGTGGATAGTTTGGTCGTCCTAGGCTATATTGTGCAAAATGAAGCTGGAAAGTATGAGTTGGCTGTTGATTTCGACAAGGAGCGGTTGACTTTCTATTTACCTTAATTGCTTCATTTTGAGCAGATTGTTTGACTTTGCTAAAGAATAAGCATAGACTGAATGTAAGCGATAACGTTTATCGTATTAAAAGCAAAGGAGACAGAGCTATGTCACTTGAAAATAAATTGGATCAAGCAACTGGTGCTATCAAAGAAGGATTTGGTAAAGTTACTGGCGATAGCAAGACAGAAGCAGAAGGTACTGTAGAAAAAACAGTTGCGAAAGCAAAAGAAGTTGTTGAAGATGCTAAAGGTGCTGTAGAAGGTGCCGTTGAAGGTCTTAAAAATTCATTTAAAAAAGAAGACTAAAAAAATCAAGGGAATAGTTCCCTTGATTTTTTTATAGATAACGTTCTGCGATAGCTGCGTCTCCAGGATAGTCTTCTTTCTTTCCTTGAATGATTTGGTAACAATCAGCTCCCTTGCCTGCAATAATAACAGCATCGAGTTCTTGATTTGTGATGGCCATCGCCGCCTTGATGGCTTCTTCACGATCGGCAATCATTTCAACAGGATGACTGATATAGCTGCTGATTTCTTCAGCAATGGCCATTGGATCCTCATAGTTGGGGTCATCCGCGGTGAGAAAGACTTGAATCTCAGGATGTTGATTAAGGAGGAGGCCAAAGTCCTTGCGTCGACTTTCTCCTTTATTGCCTGTCGAACCGAGAACCAGAGCAATTTTTCCAGTTTGATGAGTTTCTACAACAGAGATCAGTTTCTTCAGACTATCACCATTGTGGGCGTAGTCGATGAAGACCTTGGCTCCATTTTTCTGTGTGAGGACTTCCATACGTCCAGGGACGCGGGTTGCAGCGATTCCTTTTTTGATGTCCTCCAGACTAGCACCTAGACGGAGGCAGGCAAGTCCTGCAGCGACGGCATTTTCTTGATTGAAGTGGCCAATGAGTTGGATATCATAAACACCAGCGAGTTTACCAGTAGCTGAAAAGCTAAAAGCTTTGGAGTTCTCGATTTGGTTGCTTGACTGGCTACCATAGAAGTCATGTTCTTGATGTTCCACTTGTTCTTTCAGTACAGAAAAGTGGTCCATGTCGCTATTAATGACAACTGCTCGGCTATTTTTCATCAAGAGACGTTTGTGGTAGAAGTAATCTTCAAAGCTAGGATGCTCAATTGGTCCGATGTGGTCAGGAGTGATATTAAGAAAGACACCTACATCAAAGGTCAAACCATAGACTCGATGAACTAGATAGGCTTGACTTGAGACTTCCATTACAAGATGGGTTCTACCATTCTTAACAGCCTGAGCCATCATGTCGAAAAGATCGATATTTTCAGGTGTTGAGAAGGAAGATTTAAAGAAGGTCTTGCCATCTAGAGTTGTGTTCATAGTTGACAAGAGAGCTGTTGGGTAGCGTTGAGATAGAATGTGGTATGCAAAGTAAGCAGATGTTGTCTTTCCTTTTGTCCCTGTGAAAGCGAGAATTTTGAGTTTTTCTTGTGGATTGCCATAAAATTCCATAGCAATCAAACTCATGGCTTTCTTGATATCGTTCACAACGATGACAGGGATACCGACTTCGTAGTCCTTTTCGGAGACGTACCAAGCTAAGCCTTGACTTATAGCGGATAGGAGGTATTCTTTTTTAAAGGCAGCGCCTTTGGCAAAAAAAAGAGTGCCTTCTTTTACTTTTCGGCTGTCGTAACTGATGCTGTCAAAAACAACTTCACTGTAGTTGTAGTGGTAGTGTCCTTGGTCGATAATCTCGCGGAAGAGACTATCTTTCTTTAATATATCTAATACGGTTTCAATCTTTATCATACTTTCTATTGTAAACCGAAAGTCTGAATTTTACAAGTAACAAGGAAAAGTTTATAATGGAAGATGAGGAAAATTTCCTAGTTATTAAAATTGAATGAGGAAGCTATGTCTAACGAAAACAATCACCAGCAAGCCCAGATGTTGCGAGGGACTGCTTGGCTAACAGCTAGTAACTTTATTAGTCGCCTCCTTGGGGCTATCTACATTATTCCCTGGTATATCTGGATGGGGACCTATGCTGCTAAGGCAAATGGACTCTTTACCATGGGATATAATATTTACGCCTGGTTCTTGCTGATTTCGACAGCGGGTATTCCAGTTGCAGTCGCCAAACAAGTGGCTAAGTACAATACCATGCGAGAAGAAGAGCACAGCTTTGCCTTGATTCGGAGTTTCCTAAGCTTTATGACGGGCTTGGGCTTAGTCTTTGCTTTGGTCTTGTATCTCTTTTCTCCCTGGTTAGCAGATTTGTCAGGTGTGGGGAAAGACCTGATTCCCATCATGCAGAGTTTGGCTTGGGCGGTCTTGATTTTCCCATCTATGAGTGTCATCCGGGGCTTCTTCCAAGGGATGAACAATCTGAAACCCTATGCTATGAGTCAAATCGCTGAGCAGGTGATCCGTGTTATCTGGATGTTGATGGCAACCTTCTTCATTATGAAGATGGGTTCTGGTGACTACCTATCAGCCGTTACCCAATCGACCTTTGCGGCCTTTGTGGGGATGGTGGCAAGTTTTGCAGTTTTGATCTACTTCCTTGCCCAAGAAGGTTTGCTCAAAAGAGTATTTGAAACACGGGATAAGATCAATAGTAAGCGGCTCTTAGTCGATACTATCAAGGAAGCTATTCCCTTTATCCTGACAGGATCGGCCATTCAACTCTTTCAGATTTTAGACCAGATGACTTTTATCAATAGTATGAAGTGGTTTACCAACTATAGCAACGAAGACTTGGTTGTCATGTTTTCTTATTTTTCTGCCAATCCTAATAAAATTACCATGATTTTAATCTCTGTGGGAGTTTCGATTGGGAGTGTCGGCTTGCCACTGTTGACGGAAAACTATGTAAAAGGCGACTTGCAGGCGGCGGCTCGCCTAGTCCAAGATAGCCTCACCATGCTCTTCTTATTTCTACTGCCGGCAACGGTTGGAGTGGTCATGGTAGGGGAGCCTCTCTATACAGTTTTTTATGGCAAGCCAGATAGTTTGGCCATGGGCTTATTTGTCTTTGCAGTTTTGCAGTCTACTATCCTAGGCTTGTATATGGTCTTGTCTCCTATGCTTCAGGCCATGTTCCGCAACCGAAAGGCAGTGCTTTACTTTGTCTATGGTTCCATTGCTAAGATCGTCTTGCAATTGCCAACCATTGCTATTTTCCACAGCTACGGTCCTTTGATTTCAACGACTATCGGACTAATCATTCCGAATGTCTTGATGTACCGAGACATCTGCCAGGTAACGGGTGCTCGTCGAAAGATTATATTGAAGCGGACCATTTTGATTACCATCTTGACCCTTGTCATGTTTATCTTAGTTGGCTTCTTACAATGGCTACTCGGTTTTGTCTTCCAGCCAAGTGGACGTCTCTGGAGTTTCCTTTACGTAGCTCTCATCGGAGGGCTTGGAGGAGGTCTCTATGGTTTGATGAGCCTACGGACACGACTTTTAGACAAGATAATAGGTAAAGCCCAAGCGGACCGACTACGGACACGATTGAAAATATCGTAAGAAGATTTATAAATAAAAGCAATGAATTAACCTTTCTATAATAGAAAGGTTTTTATAGTACATTTTTCTTAAAAAAGGAGAACTTTTTCTAAAATTAAGAGTAGAAAAATATGTTTTTTAAGTTTTTCTTCAGAAATCGCTTGACTAAATAAAACCAAAGCTGTATAATAAGACAAATCTTTAAAACAGGAGGTTCTGGAAATGAAAAAGTCTAAGGCCAAGTATCTGACACTTGCAAGTGTCGTGTTAAGCGCAGGTATCTTACTGAGCGCATGTGGAAACTCAAGTAGTTCTTCTAAAACATATAACTATGTTTATTCGAGCGATCCATCTAGTTTGAACTATCTTGCAGAAAACCGTGCAACAACCAACGACATCGTTACTAATTTGGTAGATGGATTGATGGAAAATGACCAATACGGTAACTATGTTCCATCGTTGGCAGAGGATTGGACTGTTTCTCAGGACGGTTTGACCTATACTTACAAATTGCGTAAGGATGCAAAATGGTATACCTATGAGGGTGAAGAATACGCCCCTGTAACGGCCCAAGATTTTGTCACTGGGTTGAAATATGCTGCTGATAAAAAATCCGAAGCCTTGTACCTGGTTCAAGACTCTGTAGCAGGTTTGGATGACTATATCAACGGGAAAACAACTGACTTTTCAACTGTCGGTGTTAAGGCGATTGACGACCAAACAGTTCAGTATACTTTGACCCGTCCAGAACCTTATTGGAATTCTAAAACAACTTCAACCATTCTCTTCCCTGTCAATGCAGACTTCCTGAAATCAAAAGGGGATGATTTTGGTAAGGTAGACCCTTCTAGCATTTTGTACAGTGGACCTTTCTTGATGAAATCTTTTGTTTCAAAATCTGTTATCGAATACAAGAAAAATCCGAACTACTGGGATGCTAAAAATGTCTTTGTGGATGATGTGAAATTGACTTACTATGATGGTAGTGACCAAGATGCCCTAGCTCGTAACTTCGTAGAAGGAGTATACAGCTACGCGCGTCTCTACCCAAATAGCTCAAGCTTTGAAGGAATTAAAGAGAAGAACAAGGATAACATCATCTATAGTATGCAAAACGCAACTTCTTATTACTTGAACTTCAACTTGGACAGAAAATCTTATAACTTCACGTCTAAATCCTCAGATATCGAAAAGAAATCAACCCAAGAAGCAGTTCTGAATAAAAACTTCCGTCAAGCCTTCAACTATGCTTATAACCGTACAGCCTATGGAGCACAATCTCAAGGGGAAGAAGGAGCAACAAAGATTATTCGTAACTTGGTTGTACCTCCAACATTTGTAAGTATCAACGGAAAAGACTTTGGTGATGTTGTTTCAGAAAAGATGGTCAACTATGGCCAAGAATGGCAAGGAATCAACTTTGCAGACGCGCAAGACCCATACTACAATCCTGACAAGGCTAAAGCTAAATTTGCAGAAGCTAAGAAAGAATTGGAAGCTAAGGGTGTACAATTCCCAATCCACTTGGATGTATCTGTAGACCAATCAGCTAAAAAAGGTGTACTTGAAACGAGCTCTTTGAAACAATCCATCGAATCTGTTCTAGGAGCTGAGAATGTGGTGATCGATATCCAACAATTATCAACAGACGATTACGATAATTCTGGCTACCTCGCTCAAACTGCAGCTCAAAAAGACTTTGATATCTATAATGGTGGTTGGAGTGCGGACTACTTGGATCCGTCAAGCTATCTTGATATCTTAAATGTCAATAACGGTGGTATGTTGCAAAACCTTGGTCTAGAACCAGGTGAGGTCAATGACAAGGCTAAGGCAGTTGGTCTGGATACTTACACTCAAATGTTGGAAGAAGCTAATAAGGAGCAAGAACCAGCAAAACGTTATGAGAAATATGCTGAAATTCAAGCTTGGCTCGTTGATAGCGCCCTTGCTATTCCAAACGTTTCTCAGGGTGGAACACCGACCTTGAGAAAGACAGTTCCATTCTCATCGCCATTCTCACAAGCTGGAAATAAGGGTGTCGAATCATACAAGTACCTCAAGTTGCAAGATAAGACGGTAACGACTGATGAGTACGAAAAAGCTAAAGAAAAATGGCTGAAAGAAAAAGAAGAATCAAATAAAAAAGCCCAAGAAGAACTGGCAAAACACGTTAAATAACCAGTCTATTCAACAGGAAAAACGATAGTTTCTCAAGGAACTATCGTTTTTGTATAGTTTGAAACTATAACTAGCTCTTGAAAACAAGAAAATGAGTTGGCGAAAATAAATGATACAATAGTTACTATAGATTTGGAGGTATTGTATGAGCAAAGAACGACACATGAACACAATTTTGGCCCAGGCGGGGATCAAGTCAGATAAGGCAACAGGTGCCTTGGTGACGCCACTACATTTTTCAACGACTTATCAGCATCCAGAGTTCGGTCAGTCTACGGGATTTGACTATACCCGTACTAAAAACCCAACTCGCAGTAAGGCGGAGGAGGTCTTGGCGGCAATCGAATCAGCAGATTATGCCTTAGCGACAAGCTCAGGTATGGCTGCGATTGTACTGGCTTTTAGTGTTTTTCCAGTAGGAAGTAAGATCCTTGCAGTGCGAGACCTTTATGGTGGTTCTTTCCGTTGGTTCAACCAAGTGGAGCAGGAAGGCCGTTTCCATTTTACCTATGCCAATACTGAAGCAGAGTTGATTGCTGAGCTGGAAAATGATGTGGATGTTCTCTATATCGAAACACCAACCAATCCGTTGATGTTAGAATTTGATATTGCAAAACTAGCCAAACTAGCTCATGCTAAGGGTGCCAAAGTGGTGGTGGACAATACCTTCTACAGTCCGATTTACCAACGTCCGATTGAAGATGGTGCGGATATCGTTCTCCATTCAGCCACCAAGTATTTAGCAGGGCACAATGATGTCTTGGCTGGGGTGGTTGTGACTAATAGTTTAGAACTATATGAACAACTTTTCTATAATCTCAATACGACAGGTGCGGTCTTATCACCGTTTGATAGTTATCAGTTGATTCGTGGTCTTAAAACTCTACCTCTTCGTATGGAACGTTCTACAGCCAATGCCCAAGAAGTGGTTGCCTTTTTGAAGGCTTCACCTGCTGTCAAAGAAGTGCTCTATACTGGACGTGGGGGCATGATTTCCTTTAAAGTAGTGGATGAAAAACGTATTCCTCATATTTTAAATAGCCTCAAGGTATTCTCTTTTGCGGAAAGTTTGGGTGGGGTAGAGAGTCTGATCACTTATCCGACGACTCAAACCCATGCGGATATTCCAGCAGAAGTGCGCCATTCCTATGGCTTAACAGATGACCTCTTGCGCTTGTCTATTGGGATTGAAGATGCCAGAGATTTGATTGCGGACTTACGCCAAGCCTTGGAAGGATAAGACAAATATGGGAAAATATGATTTTACAAGCCTGCCCAATCGTTTTGGGCATCATACCTATAAATGGAAAGAGGCAGAAGCTGATCGAGAAGTTCTACCAGCCTGGATAGCGGATATGGACTTTGTAGTCTTACCTGAGATTCGACAAGCCGTACAAACCTACGCGGATCAGTTGGTCTATGGTTATACTTATGCAAGCGACGCTTTGATTCAGTCGGTTCAAGAATGGGAAGCCAGTCAACATGGGTATCACTTTGACAAGGATGCTCTTGTCTTTATCGAGGGAGTGGTGCCAGCTATTTCAATAGCTATTCAAGCCTTTACAAAAGAAGGTGAGGCTGTTCTGATTAACACACCGGTCTATCCACCTTTTGCTCGCAGTGTCAAGTTGAATAATCGTAGATTGATTACTAATTCTTTGGTGGAAAAGGATGGTCTGTTTGAGATTGACTTTGACCAGTTGGAGAAGGATTTTGGGGAAGAGGACGTCAAACTCTATATCCTATGCAACCCTCACAATCCTGGTGGACGTGTGTGGGAAAAGGAAGTGTTGGAAAAAATCGGAAATCTCTGCCAAAAACACGGTGTTTTGTTGGTTTCGGATGAGATTCACCAAGATTTGGCCCTCTTTGGTCACAAACACCAGTCTTTTAATACCGTAAATCCAGACTTCAAAAACTTTGCTCTTGTTTTGAGCAGTGCTACCAAGACTTTTAATATTGCTGGGACGAAAAATTCCTATGCAGTCATTGAAAATCCTAAACTTCGAGTGGCTTTTCAGAAACGCCAGTTGGCCAATAATCATCATGAAATTTCAGGCTTGGGTTATTTGGCGACAGAAGCTGCCTATCGATATGGAAAGGATTGGCTAGAAGAACTCAAGCAAGTCTTTGAAGACCACATCAATTATGTGGTGGATCTATTTGGAAAAGAGACTAAAATCAAGGTCATGAAACCGCAAGGAACCTACTTGATCTGGCTGGATTTTTCAGCCTATAACCTAACTGATGAGCACTTGCAAGAGCTTTTGAGAAATGAAGCTAAGGTTATCCTCAACCGTGGTTTGGATTATGGAGAGGAAGGAAATCTTCATGCCCGCCTCAATGTAGCCATGCCGAAGTCAGTACTGGAAGAGGTTTGCCAACGCATCGTGACCACTTTTGCTACACTTTAAAAATCGAGCCTTCTAGGAGAAAAGTCTTCCTAGAAGGCTATTTTCGTAGGGGAAAATGTGGTATAATGAAAAGATAAGATAAAGGGGTAACTATGGCTAAATTGATTCCGGGAAAGTTGCGCATGGAGGGTGTTACTCTCTATGAGACAGGCAACATTGAGATTATCAAGGAAAAAGGGGATCGCCTCTATACTCGTGTGGCGGGAGAAGACTTGCGCTACAGTTTAGAGGATGATCTGGTTTTTTGTGCTTGTGATTTTTTCCAAAAAAGAGGTTACTGTGTTCACCTCGCAGCGCTCGAGCATTATCTGAAGAATGATGAGGAAGGCCAGGTGATTTTACAAGCCTTAGAAAAAGGACATGAAGAGCAAGAAGAGGTCGAAACCAAGGTTAGTTTTGGTGGTAGTTTTTTGGAGCGTATTCAACCTCAGAAGAGAGAAAAAATCAACACTTTGTCGGCTCAAGGGCAGGTGGAAGCTGGAACCAATCGCCTCCTTTGGACTCTCCGAATCGGTTTAGTTGATAGTCAAAAATATTATGTCATTCGTGACATCCCTCTCTTTTTGAAGGTCTTGGTCCATCGAAAGCCATATATGATTGGGAAATACTATGAAAATGACTTGTCTTGGGAGGCTTTTGATACAGCTAGTCAAGAAGTTCTTACTTTTTTATGTGGCTTGATTGAGGAGGGACTGAGTCAAGATCTCTTTTTCCCAAATCAAGGTCGTCACCTCTTTTTTCCTCTGACCTTTTTTGAGCAGGGAGTGGAGTTGCTGATGAACTTGGAAGATTTTCATTTCGAACACCAGATCGATAGTTATGAAAATCTTCTCTTTCATGATTTAGATCCCGATGCGGGACTTTTCACTTTTTCTGTGAGAGAGTATCCCGATTATTTTGAGATGGAAATCTCTGAAACTGAGCGAGTCAACGTATTCTATGGGGGAGCGGTTCTCTTTCGTAAAGGAAATGTTTATTTCTTGACCCCTAATCAGATAACTCTTTTGAAGGAACTCAAGGAGCTCCCTCGGGAGGAAAGAGGGAGAAAATGCCTCCAGTTTGACAACAGTGATCGTGACCGCCTAGCCGCCTGTCTGCCTTTGTTTGGACAGCTGGGCACAGTTTCTGCTCCTGAGCGCTTACAAATACGATCCTTTTCACCAATCTTTTACTTTGATAGGGAGGATGACGGTCGCATCCGTTTGGATATCCAGTTTGACTATGGAGATGTTAAGGTGACTAGTCGTCAACAGCTGGAACAATTACCATTTTCAAGCGATGCCGTCTTGGAAAATCAGCTATTTCAAGTCTGTTTAGGGTCTGGTTTTGAGGCTGATTTTCAGTCTTGGAGACAGGCTTTGAAGCCAGAGGCAGTTTATTCTTTCTTTCACCATACGATTCCAGCTTTTGAGAAATTGGGTCAGGTTTTCTTGTCTGATGAGATGAATCAGCTCTACAGCGTCCAAGCTCCTCAGGTTCAGATTGAGTCCAAGGGAGGACTGTTGGAGATTCAGTTTGATTTCCAAGGGATTGCCCAAGAAGAGATTGATCAAGCTATTAAAGCCCTGACCAGCAATCAGGATTTCTATATCAGTTCTTCTGACCAAGTGTACTTTTTTGATGAGGAAACCAAGCAGATTCGTCAAAATTTGCAGGAACTGGGGGTTGAGCTAAAAGATGGTTCTTTTCAAGCTCGAAAATCTCTGGCTTATAGCCTTTCTCAGCTTTTTGAAGGTCGAGATAGGATCTCCTTTTCGGAGGAATTTCAGCATTTAGCTCATGATTTGACCCATCCAGAGGATTTTCCTTTGGGAGATATACGGGTGCAGGCGAGTTTGAGAGACTACCAGGAAAAGGGTGTTCGTTGGCTCCAGATGCTTCATCACTATGGTTTTGGTGGCATTCTGGCAGATGATATGGGACTGGGAAAAACACTGCAAACTATCGCTTTTTTGACTAGTCAGGTGACAGAACATAGTCGGGTCTTGATTTTAGCGCCGTCAGGTTTGATCTACAATTGGGCAGATGAATTCAGAAAATTTGCCCCACAGTTGGATTTGGCTGTCGTTTATGGTTTGAAAGCGAATCGAGAAGCAATTCTTTCTGAAAATCACCAAATCTATGTGACTAGCTATGCCACCTTTCGTCAAGACAGCGAGCTTTATCAAGAGATGGCTTTTGATTTTCTCTTTTTAGATGAAGCCCAGGTCATGAAAAATGCCCAGACTAAGATTGCTCAGAGTTTGCGCCAGTTTGTGGTGCCGGCAGTCTTTGCTTTGTCAGGTACGCCCATCGAAAATCATTTAGGAGAGTTGTGGTCTATCTTTCAAATTGTGCTTCCGGGGCTCTTACCAAGTAAAAAGGAGTTTATGAAATTACCGGCTGACCGGGTCGCGCAGTTTATCAAGCCCTTTGTCATGAGGCGTAAGAAAGAAGAAGTCCTAACAGAACTACCTGATCTGATCGAAGTCGTCTATAAAAATGAACTGGAAGACCAGCAGAAGGCCATCTATCTAGCCCAGTTGCAACAGATGCGAGACCGCCTAGCACAAGTGACAGATCAAGAATTCCAGAGAAGTCGGGTAGAAATCTTATCTGGTCTCATGCGTTTGCGCCAGATCTGCGATACGCCAGCTCTTTTTATGGACAATTACCAAGGAGCCAGTGGTAAATTGGATAGTCTCCGAGATTTATTGCTACAAGTGGCAGATGGTGGGCATCGGGTCTTGATTTTCTCTCAATTTAAAGGAATGTTGGAAAAAATCGAGCAAGAGCTCCCAAATTTGGGCTTGACTTCCTTCAAAATTACGGGCTCAACTCCTGCTCAAGACCGACAAGAGATGACCAAAATATTTAATCAAGGGGAAAGGGATATCTTTCTCATCTCCCTTAAGGCAGGTGGTGTCGGTCTCAATCTGACAGGAGCTGACACCGTCATCCTAGTGGACCTCTGGTGGAATCCTGCTGTCGAGGCTCAGGCTATCGGACGAGCTCATCGAATGGGACAGGAGCGGAAGGTAGAAGTTTATCGTTTGATTACTAGAGGAACCATTGAAGAAAAGATTCAAGAACTCCAAGAACAGAAGAGACACCTAGTTTCCCAAGTTTTAGATGGGACGGAATCGCGTGCGAGTCTTAGTCTGGCAGAAATTCGAGAAATTTTAGGGATTTCTGAAGCCAGCACTTGAAAAATCAAGACAATACGCTATAATGAAGTGTTGAAAGGAAATACAAAATGAAACAAGATCGATTTCCATTGGTGTCAGATGATGAGATCATGCTGACTAAAATGCCAGTCATGGACTTGTACGATGAGTCAGACTTTATTAGCAATATCAAGGGTGATTACCGCGATAAAAACTATTTGGAATGGTCTCCTATCAATGAGGAACAGGCTGTAACTCCTTCGGCAGCTAGCAAGGAGTCAGAACTAGGCCAAGAACCTAAAAAAGTTGAAAAAACGTATGCTGAATTGGCTAGAGAAGAGGCTCGTGCGGACTTGAAGAAGAAACGTTCGGCCAAGTATTTGACTCAGGATGTTAGTCATACTAGACGACACAATGGTTCAACACTTGTTCGTCAAGGAAACCAACCAACAGCACCATTTCAAAAGGAAAATCCAGGTGAGTTTGCCAAGTTTAGTAAAAACTTGAGCCAGTCCCACTATATTCTAGCCGAGGAAGCTGGCCAGGTAGTGACTCCAACTCCGAAATCTCAAACGGAAAAGGCTAAAAAGAACAACTATGATTTTCTAAAGAAGAGTCAAATCTATAATAAAAAGAATAAGCAAACGGAACAGGAACGTCAGGTTGCCCAAGAGTTGAATCTGACAAGAATTACTGAGTAAGGGAGAAAAACATGTCAAAAACATATCATTTTATTGGAATCAAGGGATCAGGGATGAGTGCCTTGGCCTTGATGTTGCACCAAATGGGACACAAGGTTCAAGGTTCAGACGTTGAAAAATACTACTTTACTCAACGTGGACTAGAGCAGGCAGGGATTACGATTCTTCCTTTTGATGAAAAGAACCTGCAAGGGGATCTTGAAATTATTGCTGGAAATGCCTTTCGTCCAGATAACAATGTTGAAATCGCCTATGCCGACAAAAATGGTATCAGCTACAAACGTTACCATGAATTCCTAGGCAGCTTTATGCGTGACTTTGTCAGCATGGGGGTTGCAGGAGCGCATGGTAAGACATCAACGACTGGGATGCTGTCTCATGTTTTGTCTCACATCACAGACACTAGCTTCTTGATTGGGGATGGAACGGGTCGAGGTTCTGAAAATGCTAAGTATTTTGTTTTTGAATCTGACGAATATGAGCGTCATTTCATGCCTTACCACCCAGAATACTCTATTATCACCAATATTGACTTTGACCATCCAGACTACTTTACTAGTCTAGAGGATGTTTTCAATGCCTTTAATGACTATGCTAAACAAATTACCAAAGGTTTATTCGTCTACGGTGAGGATGCTGAGTTGCGTAAGATTACAGCCAATGCTCCAATCTATTACTATGGCTTTGATGCTGAGGGAAATGACTTTGTAGCCAGCGACCTTCTACGTTCTACGACTGGTTCGACCTTCACAGTTCATTTCCGCGGACAAGAGTTGGGTCAATTCCACATTCCAACCTTTGGTCGTCACAATATTATGAATGCGACAGCCGTTATTGGTTTACTTTATACAGCAGGGTTTGACTTGAACTTGGTACGTGAACACTTGAAAACATTTGCTGGTGTCAAGCGTCGTTTCACTGAAAAGGTTGTCAATGGCACCATTATTATTGATGATTTCGCCCACCATCCAACGGAAATCATTGCGACCTTAGATGCGGCTCGTCAGAAATACCCAAGCAAGGAAATTGTTGCAATCTTCCAACCACACACTTTTACTAGAACCATTGCCCTATTGGACGATTTTGCTAAAGCTTTGAGCCAGGCAGATGCTGTTTACTTGGCGAAAATCTATGGATCAGCCCGTGAGGTGGACCATGGTGACGTCAAGGTAGAAGACCTAGCAGATAAAATTAAGAAGAAAAGCCAAGTCATCACAGTTGAAAATGTATCACCACTCCTTGAGCATGATAATGCAGTTTATGTTTTTATGGGAGCAGGAGATATCCAAACCTATGAGTACTCATTTGAACGTCTTTTGTCTAATTTGACAAGTAACGTCCAATAAGAAAAAAATGGAAATTCCAATCACCATAGGACGGGCTACTTTATCGGATTTAGAAGAAATTGTAGCAATTGAAGAATCTTGTTTATCCTCAGAAGAAATGGTGAACTACGAGTTTTTAGAAGAGAGTATCCGTAAGATTGCGGCTACCCTTCTTGTAGCTAGAGATGAAAACCAGCTCGTAGGCTATGTTTTAGGAGAATCTCAGTCTCTTCATCCCACATGGATAGAAATAAAATCATTTGCTATTCATCCTGACCATCTCGGGCAAGGCTTGGGGACCCTTCTTCTTGCTAGCTTGAAACAAGTGGCGGTAGAAGGAGGGTATGAGTATCTTCGCTTGACTTGTCCTGATGACTTGCTCTCTTATTTTGAGATGAATGGCTTTGTTGCGGGAGAATTGCTAGAGGCTTCGTACGCAAGATTTTCGGGATGGAATCTGATTTGGGCCAATCCTTTTTATCAGGAGGAAGTATGAAAATCAGACAAGCGAGATTTTCGGATTTAGATCAAATTTTAGAGATAGAGCTGGAGAATTTCTCCCTTGAAGAAGCGATTCCTCGTTTGGTCTTTGAGGCGCACTTACGTGAAATTCAGACCAGTTTTCTCGTAGCTGAAAAGGAGGGACGTATCCTTGGGTATATTGAAGGTCCAGTCGTCCCACATCGTCATCTACAAGATCAGTCCTTTACAGAAGAGATAAAAGACTATAGCCATCGACCTGGAGGCTATATCTCTGTGACCTGTCTCTCCATAGCTAAGGAGGCACAAGCCTTGGGCGTTGGGAAAAGATTGTTAAGGGCTCTGAAAGAAGTCGCTTTAGAACATGAACGAGAAGGTATCAATTTGACCTGTCATGACTATCTCATCCCTTATTATGAAAAACATGGATTTGTGAATGAAGGGGTATCCCAGTCAAGCTTTGCGGGTGAAAGTTGGTATGATATGGTTTGGCAACCTTAAAAAATGAGAATCATAGCTATAGAAAGGGATGTTTTGTTGCTTTTCTGCGACTTTTAAGATATAATATTATGGATTGTCAACAAGGAGGTAATGCTTTTGACTGAAAAATCAAGAGAAGAAGAAAAATTAAGCTTTAAAGATCAGATTCTACGTGATTTAGAGAGAGTAAAAGAACAAGATAGAAGAGAGAAAGAAGTAGACATTCCAAATCTGACAGCTTCATCATCTCAAGCTAGTTCAGTAACTCCTGTAAATCCTGAATCGGATGCTTCAACAGAAGAGTTGATGGCTGATTCCCTATCTGTTGTCGATAAAATTCTAAAGAATGCGCCGAGTGTTCCTCCACTTTCGAGTGCTGAAGCTGATAAAACGGATGAAAAAGAAGAGAAAGAGATTAGACAGCCTGTCATTGACAAGATTGAAGTTGTAGAATCTGAAGAACCTCTAGTAGAACCGATTCATCCAGCTGAAGAACCTGTAGTGGAGTCCGTTCAACCTAAGGTGGAACCAGTTGAACTTGAACCTGAAGAAAAAGAATTTAACGATACTCCGACCAAGATAGATGTGACTTATAAGACAGAAGAGGCCAATACATCAGTTGCTTCTTCTGAGAATAAAGCTGAAGCGCTAGCTTCAACTGGATCCTCAGACAGATTAACGGAGGAATCACGTCGTAACCGTCGCCGTAAAGGTAAAAAGCCAACCAAGAAAAAGGAGAAATCAAAGGCCAAAGGTTTCCTAGTAACCTTTTTAGTTCTCTTGGTACTTGTGGCTGCTGGTGGATACTTTGGGTACGGTTATGTTCAAGACTCTTTGAAACCTGTTGATGCGAGCTCTAAGGAGTATATGACAGTTCAAATTCCAGAAGGATCAAATGTGCAACAAATTGGGAGCACTTTGGAAAAATCTGGTTTGGTCAAACATGGACTTATCTTTAGTATTTATGCTAAGTATAAGGGTTCAGACTTGAAGTCAGGTTATTACAATTTGAAGAAGAGCATGAGTACGGATGACTTGATTCAAGAATTGCAAAAAGGTGGAACTCCTGAACCTCAAGAACCAGTGCTTGCGAACTTAACTATTCCAGAAGGTTATACCTTAGAGCAAATTGCTCAGACAGTAGGTCAACTCCAAGGTGATTTTAAAGAACCTCTTACAGCGGATGCTTTCCTGGCAAAAGCTCAAGATGAAACCTTCATCTCCCAACTAGTAGCTAAGTATCCAAACCTTCTTGGAAGTCTTCCAACAAAAGACAGTGGCGTTCGTTATCGCCTTGAAGGTTACCTTTTCCCAGCAACCTACACTATCAAAGACAGTACCACAGTTGAAAGCTTGATTGATGATATGTTAGCAGCTATGGACAAGGCCATGTCACCGTATTACACTACGATCAAAGAAAAGAATCTGACAGTTAATGAATTGCTCAGTATTGCTTCTCTTGTCGAAAAAGAGGGTGCTAAGACCGAAGATCGTAAATTGATTGCGGGAGTCTTCTATAACCGCTTGAATCTTGGTATGCCACTTCAAAGCAACATTGCTATCTTGTATGCTGAAGGAAAACTTGGCCAAAAGATTAGCTTGGCTGATGATACTGCAATTGATACTACGATTGATTCACCTTATAATGTTTATACACATCTTGGCCTCATGCCCGGCCCAGTTGATAGTCCAAGCCTCGATGCTATTGAAGCAAGTGTAAATCAGACAAAGAGTGAGTACTTATACTTTGTAGCTAATGTTGAAGACGGTAAAGTGTACTTTGCAACGACAAAAGAAGAGCATGACCAAAACGTTGCAGAACATATCAATAGTAAATTAACACAATCAAGTAGTTCAAACTAAAATTATGTGGTTTTCCACATAATTTTGTTTTAAAAAAAGTAACAGAAAAGAAAGTTGAAAAAATGGCAGAAAAAACTTACCCAATGACCCTTGAGGAAAAGAAAAAGTTAGAAAAAGAATTAGAAGAATTGAAACTCGTTCGTCGTCCTGAAGTCGTAGAGCGTATCAAAATTGCTCGTTCGTACGGGGATCTTTCAGAAAATAGTGAGTACGAAGCAGCTAAGGATGAACAAGCTTTTGTTGAAGGACAAATTTCAAGTCTAGAAACAAAAATTCGCTATGCTGAAATTGTTAATAGCGATGCAGTTGCCCAAGATGAGGTAGCTATCGGTAAGACCGTAACCATTCAAGAAATCGGTGAAGAGGAAGAAGAAGTCTACATCATCGTCGGTTCTGCAGGTGCGGATGCTTTCGCTGGGAAGGTATCAAATGAAAGTCCGATTGGACAAGCTTTGATCGGCAAAAAAACAGGCGATATTGTTACGATTGAGACACCTGTTGGTAGTTACGATGTCAAAATTTTAAAGGTTGAAAAAACAGCCTAAATAGAATGAAAATGGAGTAGTGGAGGTCTTGACTTGCTCAACTCCTTTTTGATTTTTTGAATAAATAGGAGACTATATGAGTTCAAATAAGAAAAAAAATAAAATGGAGCGTGGTTTAACCAATCGCCATGTTCAGGTGATGGCCATTGCGGGGACAATTGGAACAGGACTTTTCCTAGGTGCTGGTCGTTCTATCAGTCTTACTGGACCTTCTATCATCCTGATTTACATGATTACAGGAGCCTTTATGTTTTTGATGATGAGGGCTGTTGGAGAGATGCTATATCAGGATCCAGAACAACATACTTTTATCAACTTTATCACCCGTCATTTGGGGAAAGGCTGGGGGTATTTCTCTGTTTGGTCTTATTGGTTGTCTGTTGTCTTTATCGGTATGGCAGAAATCACTGCGATTTCGCATTATGTTCAGTTTTGGTTTCCTTCTTGGCCTAGTTGGTTGATTCAGATTGTTTTTTTAACGATTTTGGCCTTGGTCAATCTGATTGCGGTTAAGCTCTTTGGAGAAGTCGAGTTTTGGTTTGCTATGGTTAAGATTGTGGCTATTTTAGCTATGATTGCAACAGGGGTCTTTATGGTCTTGACAGGATTTGAAACACCATATGGTGCTGCAAGTCTGGCAAATATCAGCAATCAATTCTCTCTTTTCCCAAATGGAGTCATGAACTTTGTCATGGCCTTTCAAATGGTATTTTTTGCCTATCTGATGATTGAATTTATCGGAGTGACAACCTCTGAAACGAAGAATCCTCGTCAGGTTTTGCCAAAAGCAGTTAAAGAAATTCCTCTCCGAATTGTCTTCTTCTATGGCGGTGCTCTATTGGCCATTATGTCTATTATTCCCTGGAGAGAACTTGCTTCTTCAGATTCACCATTTGTAACGGTTTTTGAGCTGGCAGGTATCAAGTGGGCGGCAGCTCTGATTAACTTCGTTGTTTTAACGTCGGCAGCATCTGCTCTTAATTCAACCCTCTATTCAACAGGGCGACACCTCTACCAGATTGCTCATGATTCACCCAATCGCTTCCTAAAAGCGATCAAGGCAGATACTCTCTCTCGCCATAATGTTCCACAAAATGCTATTATTGCTTCAGCAATCTTGATTGCTCTGGCTGCCTTTATCAATGTTTTGCCAGGTGTTTCCGACGCCTTTGCTTTGATTACGGCGTCTTCATCAGGTGTTTACATCGCGATTTATATCTTGATCATGGTGGCTCATCTCAAATACCGCAAGTCACAAGACTTCATGGCGGATGGCTACCTCATGCCCCATTACCGTTTTCTAAATCCCTTAACCATGCTCTTCTTTATCTTTGTCTTTGTAACCCTCTTTTTACAAGAATCTACTTTTATGGGAGCAATTGGTTCAGCTATCTGGATTATCGGTTTCGGAATTTATAGCCAGTGGAAATTTAGAAAATAAGGGCTCTTTGTCAACTGTAGTGGGTTGAAGAAAAGCTAAGATCGAGAAAGGACGAATTTCGTCCTTTCTTTTTTGATGTTCAGAGCGATGAGAATTCTAGTTTTAAAGTTATCAAAGTTCCAAAAGCCGAAAGCATTGCGCTTGATGACCTTGATGAGGTTATTAGCGCCTTCTGGTCTTTCGTGAATAGTATGAGAAATAGAAATTCGCCCTCTATTTTCGACATGACCTTGTGTATGACGTATTTTCTCACGATAGCGGGGCTTGCGAATGGCACCACGAGTACCATGTGAAAGCTTGTCGTCAAAGTGACCGCGATAGATGGCTCTATAAATCGTTTGATAACTAATAACAGCTTTCCCATACTCTAATCGCAACTGACCTTCTATTTCTTCAGGAGACCATTGATAATCGAGAAATAGAGGTTTGAGGGTATTGCTTAAATTGTGATCTATTTCAAGCATCCGTTTTCGCCCAGAGATTCAAATTTTGAAGGTGTTATGTTAAAAATAATTGCGAATGTTGATGTATTAACTATAAAAAATAAGTATAAATATTTTAAAATGAAATAAATGTAGGACAGCGGATGCAGTATGCACCTTAAACTTAAAAAGTAACTGAAATAGCTATCGAAATTCATATGAGTTATCTCTGAAATACATTCAGAAATTTTTCTACTTATTGAAGATAATTAAAGAAAACTATAAAAGCTTGTCTTTTAAAGGGCAATATGGTAAAATGACCCTAAATATAATAATAGTAATATAGGAGATAACGAATGAAAAGAATGTTTTCCGAATCTAAAGAACGTTTTTCTATTCGCAAGTACACTATCGGTGTTGCTTCCGTGTTGTTGTCAACACTGGTATTTGTGGAAGGAAACGTTTATGCGGATGAAGTGAAGAATAATACAGAGTCACAAACTTCAGTTGTCACACAAGAGAATCAAGGCGAGAGACACAAGGAATCTGGTCTTGATGCAAATGAAGCTGTAGCACCAGCTGAGTCAGCTTCTCCAACTTCAAAAGCCAGTGCCGAAGCCCCTGCGCATGTGGTTAAAGAGGAGAAGACTGAAAAACAACTAAATGAAGTTGCAACACCAGCTAGCACTAGTGTTACACCAGCTGAGTCAGCTTCTCCAACTTCAAAAGCCAGTGCCGAAGCCCCTGCACATGTGGTTAAAGGGGAAAAGACTGAAAAACAATCAAATGAAGTTGCAACACCAGCTAGCACTAGTGTTGCACCAGTTGAGTCAGCTTCTCCAACTTCAAAAGCCAGTGCCGAAGCCTCTTCATCTGCAGCTAGCGAGAAAAAAACTGAATCACAACCTATAACTAGATCAAGACGGTCTAAAAGAGAACTGCCTTCATCAGGTGGTGCAACAACCTATGTGAAAACAGGTGATACGATTACCGTACAAAATCCAGACGTTGAAGTAAATTTCCCAAATGGTAATGGATTGTTTGCCCCAGTAGAAACAATCATTCGCATGAATATGCCTGATAGTTTAACCATCAATCGAAATGATAAACTGGTAGTTGATATCCCGGATGCTATTAGAATCCCTACAAGTTTACGCTATGATGTGTTTGGACCAAATAATCAAGTTATCGGCAATGCGTTTTTGGATTCAGTTAATAACAAAGTGATCACCACTTTTACAGATTACTTTGAAAAAAATAATCTTGGAAAAAATTATACGTTAAACCTTAGTACAGGTTGGAAAGCGTCTGTTAAGCCAAATGTTCCAACGGAACTCAATTTCAATGGAACCAAGATTACAGTAACAGTAGGCCCCGAAAATGCTCCAACACCAGCAGCAAAATCAAAGGTTGAAAAATACGGAGAAGCAGTAACAGGACATCCTGAATTAATCAGATGGACCATCCGTGTAAATGCAGGAAGTCTAGTAGCTCCACAGGTTTTAAACAACTACCAATTGATTGATAGTCTTCCAGATGATCAAGAATTAGTTCAAGATGGTGATCCAGTATTAACAGAGTTTGATAATAAAACAAAAGCAACATGGCGAGCAGGGCATGCAACACCAATTCCTGACGATCATGTGGATTTGTGGAATGGAAAAGCTCTTAGAGCCGAAAAGGTTCAGTCAATTTCACCGTGGGTATCTAAAGGAAATGCAATTCAATTATTAGAAAATATCAAAACAAGTTCGTCTGGTTTTTCATTCAAGATAGCACAACTGAATGAAATGATTTACGTTCGTTATATGACCAGATTGAAGAATGTTTCAGCAAGCCCTACACTTGCAGAATTGCAACAAAAACACGGAAATGATATCAAAATCACCTATAACAATGGAGAAGAGTATAGTTACCAAGCAGCTTTTGCCTTTAAGGCAGGAGGATCTGGTTCAGCGACAAAAGCAAAAAAACCAGCAAGGGTTGATTTATCATTTACGAAACAATTGGAAGGAAGAAATTTAAAACGTGACGAATTCACTTTTAATTTGATTGACGACAGTACAGGTAAGGTTGTTGACACTCAAAAAAATGATAGTTTAGGTAATATTACTTTTAATCCACTCTTGTTTAACTCTGTAGGAACCTATCATTATACAGTTGAGGAAGTCACTGGTTCAGAAACTGGTATGACTTATGATCCAATGAAAGCTAACGTGACAATCACGGTAAATGCTAACGGAGATTCCTACGTAGCTCAAACAACTATGCCAACTGATACTGAGTTCAACAATACCTTCAAATCATCTCCTGTTAAGGTAAATCTGGAATTTAATAAAGAACTTTCAAACGGTAATTTGAACGCTGGTGACTTTAGCTTTACTTTGACTGGTGATAATAATGTAAATGAAACTGTTACTAACAAGGCTGATGGGAAAATTACCTTCAGCGAATTGTCATTCGATAAAGTTGGTGTCTACAACTACACTGTTAAAGAAGTGAAGGGGAACAAACCTGATGTAGACTACGATGAAATGACTGTCGCAGTTAAGGTGACTGTAACAAAAGATGAGGATTCAGGTCTGTTAACTGCCAAAACAGAGATGACTGCAACAGGTGGTGAAGCAACTGGTACAGATGATACAACTTTCAATAATCACGTTGTTCCACCAGTAAATGTAGAGTTTGACTTCTCTAAGAAATTGAAAGGTCGCGATCTGAAAGCGAATGAATTCACATTCAAATTGTATGACGAATCAGGCGCAGAGGTAGCAACTGCAACCAATGATGCAACTGGCAATGTGAGGTTCACAGGTATTGAGTATAGTGCTAGCGATCTTGGAACAGATGCTTCAGGACAACGGAATTCAAGTAAGACCTTTAACTACACTGTAAAAGAAGTTATCCCAACAACGCCAGAAGCTGGAATGACCTATGACCAAATGGAAGCAAAAGTGACAGTGACTGTCACTAAGTCAGGCCATACTTTGGTTTCAACAGCTCCATCATATTCATCAACAAATGGTGTGGATGCAGATGGAAATGCAACGACAGGTGTAGATACAGAGTTCAATAATACCTTCACTCCAGCAGCGACAAGCGCACAATTCAGTTTCACTAAGAAATTGGAAGGAAAAGCCCTTGAAGCTGATGCCTTCACCTTTGAATTGCTTGAAAATGGCCGTGTGATTCAAACGAAGAAGAATGACGTTCATGGGAACATCCAATTTGATGCGATCTCCTACGCAGCAGAAGGAACTCATACCTATACCGTTCGTGAAGTAGCTGGAACAGATACAGACATTGACTATGATTCCATGAACGCAGAAGTGACTGTTAACGTCACTAAGAATGCGACAACAGGTGTCTTGACAGCCAATGTCACAATGCCAGCTGATAGCGAATTTAACAACTATGCGGTAGCACCAGTTAAAGCACAGTTCAATTTCACTAAGAAACTTGAAGGTCGTGAATTGAGAGCTGGTGAGTTTAGTTTTGTTCTGAAAGATGAAAAAGGAAATGTGATTGAAACTGTAACTAACGATGTAACTGGTAAGATTCAATTTTCAGCTCTTACATTCAAACGTGGCGAGGAAGGAATTTATATCTACCATGTAGAAGAAGTGAAAGGTACGGAAGCTGGTATTGAGTACGATCGCATGATTGCTACTGTTGGTATTAAAGTGAAGAAGGATGGTAGAGTGTTGACTGTAACTACTCAGTTGCCGGCCGATACCGAGTTTAATAACAAGGTAACACCACCGACACCACCGACACCATCAACACCATCAACACCATCAACATCAGAAAAATCTAAGGGTCGTGAGTTGCCCAATACTGGTGAACAATCTAAATCTGAAGTTGTCACTCTTGGTGCTGCACTTGGTCTGGTAGGTCTAGGTTTGATTGCAAAACGCAAAAAGGAAGATGAAGCTTAATATTTCGTTTTCTAAAATGAATTAAGATTTGGCTTATAATATCTAAATCAAAGATATTCTAAAAGTGCTAATATATTTATTAAATAACTCATGAACTCATCAACTCTGCTTGGTGAGTTTTTTTCTAGTTTGACAGTCTATTGAAATAAGATTATAATCAAGCTGTAACAGTTCGAAGGAGGTTTGGATGCACTTTAGATTGGAAAATAAGGAATCGCATAAAGCGCAAGAAATAAAAAAAAAAAAAAAAAAAAAAAAAAAAAAAAAAAATTCTTTTTCGTTCTTATAATCGTTCCAAAAGAGAAGAGGCTGAAAGCGAGCCACTGAATCTTTATGTCGAAGACGAAAAGGGCAATCTCTTGGCAGGCTTAGTAGCAGAGACTTTCGGAAATTGGTTGGAAATCGAGTATTTGTTTGTGAAAGAGGAATTGCGAGAACAGGGAATCGGTTCAAAACTATTGCAGCAAGCAGAAAATGAAGCCAAGAATCGAAATTGTCGTTTTGCTTTTGTAAATACTTACCAGTTTCAAGCGCCAGATTTTTATCTAAGCCATGGCTACAAGGAAGTTTTTACCTTGCAAGACTATCCCTATACAGGACAAAGATACTATTACCAAAAGGATTTGTAAGCTAAATATGAAAGTATAAATCAAAGAGGAAATCTTCACATCGCTATGGAGGTGGGCTAATGGATATCATACTAGATATGGGCAACGTTTTATTAGAATGGAACAAAGATAAGATTTTACAAGGTGTTTCGGATACGAAGGAAGAATATTTGATTTTAGATAAGGTCATTTTTCAGTCGGGACTTTGGGAAAGATTAGATCTTGGAACCATGACGAGAGAAGAGTTGGTGCTTAAAGTTGTGTCAATGATTGGCAGGACCTATCAAAAGAAGGTCGAAGAAGTTATCTGGAACTGGCCTAGCTACATTGACATTTATACGGAAGTCTTTCCTGTCTTGTCAGAACTAAAGAAAAAGGGGCATCGCATCTTTGTCTTGTCCAATACCTCAAAGGTATTTTATGACTTGCTGGAAGAGCAACTATCTCCCTTAAAAGAACTTTTAGATGGCTTTGTCTTATCCTGTGATATAAAAGCTATAAAGCCTGATTTGGTAATGTTTAAGGAGATTCTTGACAAATATCAGCTAGATCCTACAAATTGTGTCTTTCTAGACGATATTGAGGACAATACAAACGCAGCTCAGAAATTGGGCATCAAGGCCCATCAGGTCAAGAAAAGAAGTGATGTCGTTGATATTTTGAAATCCTATATTTAAAGGCAACGCTCTCTATTTTTTGTAGTAGAGAGTTTTTTTGTTAATAAAATCTTACAAAATGACATTTATATATTGCATTAAGTTAGATATATGGTATAATGTTTTTAAAAGAAGCGCAACTTTTTAAGAATGTGAAGGAGGACGCTAGTGGCTAAAAATTTAAAGTTAAAATTAGCTCGGGTGGAGCGTGATTTAACACAAGGGGATTTGGCAGAAGCTGTGGGCGTTACTAGGCAGACTATAGGCTTGATTGAAGCTGGGAAATACAATCCGAGTCTCTCCCTCTGCCAGTCCATTTGCAGATGCTTAGGAAAAACATTAGACCAACTATTTTGGGAGGAAGAAGATGAAAAATAGAAAAAAACTTGTGATCAAAGATGAACGTACGGAAAAATTGGATGGAAAGATTTCAGGAGAAATTCTTTTGGGAATGTGCCTATTTTTGGCACTGGAAATTTTTGCCAAAGTTTATATTTTTAATTTAACGCTTCTATCCTATTCACCAGAATTACTTTTATTGATTGGAGTAGGTTTGTATGCCATTATTCGCCGCATGTATGTAGGAATTGATATTCGAGATATTGTTGAGAATACTGGAAAAGAAAGAATTTTATCTGCTTTGGGATTTTCTATAGTGGTTTTATTGATTGATATCGTAGGCAATCGCGAGGAACTGGTCAGTCTATTGACTTGGAAGTACTCCCTAAAAGTGGTTCTAGCAGTTATCATCTATCTCGTTGGGAGTTATTCTATGGATAGAGTTATCCTATACTTGAATCGCAGAAATCAGCAAGTTTGGGAGGAAGAAGATGAAAAATAGATTTTTTTATTATCAATTATTAGACGAAAGAGAAGAACAACTGATGAATAAAGCGGGGGCTGAAAGTTTCTATATCTCTATAGCTTTCTTGATTTTATCTTATATGATTGCAGTATTAGCACCAAGTCTTTTTAATCCGAGAATGATTCTCATCATTATCATTATTGGAACTTCTTACTTTTTCGGCCGTTCTCGAGATTTGGGTGTGAACTACTATAGTCGTTTTCATTTTACAATTTTAGGGTGTTTGCTGGTAACTCTCGCTATTACGACTCTTTTGATGTTGCAGAATTATCAATTCAACATAGAAATTTATCAGCACAATCCTTTGAACGTTAAATACTTGTCTGCTTGGGTCATTACTTATCTGATTTACCTTCCTTGGGTTTTTATCGGCAATCTCGGCCTTAAAAGTTATGGCGAATGGGCTCAAAAAAAGTTTGAGCAAGATATGGATGAACTGGAGAATGGAGAATAGCTTGTTAGCTTTTTATCAATCTCGGTAAAATGTGTTATAATAGTACTAAATTTATCGGATGGTGTGAAAGTGGTAGAATACGTTCATACCTTTATAAAGAAGGAAGAAGGAAAACAGATGTATCCAGATGATAGTTTGACATTGCACACGGACTTGTACCAGATCAATATGATGCAAGTTTACTTTGACCAAGGGATTCACAATAAGAAGGCGGTTTTTGAAGTTTATTTCCGCCAGCAACCTTTTCAGAACGGCTATGCGGTTTTTGCTGGTTTGGAAAGAATTGTGAACTATCTTAAAGACTTGCACTTTTCAGATAGCGATATTGCCTACTTGGAGTCGCTTGGCTATCACGGGGCATTCTTAGACTACCTCCGCAATCTCAAGTTGGAGTTGACGGTTCGTTCTGCCCAGGAAGGGGACTTGGTTTTTGCTAATGAGCCAATTGTGCAGGTGGAAGGCCCTCTAGCCCAATGTCAATTGGTTGAAACTGCTCTTTTAAACATCGTTAACTTTCAAACCTTGATAGCGACTAAGGCGGCACGTATTCGTTCGGTTATTGAAGATGAACCCTTGATGGAGTTTGGGACACGTCGTGCGCAAGAAATGGATGCAGCTATCTGGGGAACACGCGCAGCCGTGATTGGTGGCGCCAATGGAACCAGCAACGTGCGTGCTGGTAAACTCTTTGATATTCCTGTCTTGGGGACTCATGCCCATGCCTTGGTACAAGTTTATGGAAACGACTATGAAGCGTTCAAGGCTTATGCGGCGACCCATCGTGACTGTGTCTTTCTAGTAGATACTTATGACACGTTGCGAATCGGTGTGCCAGCTGCCATTCAGGTGGCGAGTGAGCTGGGTGATCAGATTAACTTTATGGGTGTGCGGATCGACTCTGGGGACATTGCCTACATTTCCAAGAAAGTCCGTCAGCAACTGGACGAGGCTGGATTCACAGAGGCTAAGATCTATGCTTCCAATGATTTAGATGAAAACACCATCCTTAACCTCAAAATGCAACACGCTAAAATTGATGTCTGGGGTGTCGGTACCAAGCTGATTACCGCCTATGATCAGCCTGCTCTCGGGGCAGTTTATAAGATTGTGGCCATCGAAGATGAAACTGGTCATATGCGCAATACCATCAAGCTTTCAAGCAATGCTGAAAAAGTATCTACACCTGGTAAGAAGCAAGTATGGCGCATTACCAGTCGTGAAAAAGGCAAGTCAGAAGGCGACTACATCACCTATGCCGGTGTTGACGTTGCCAGCATGACTGAAATCAAGATGTTCCATCCGACCTATACTTACATCAAAAAGACCGTTCGTAATTTTGATGCTGTCCCTCTCTTGGTGGATATTTTCAAAGAAGGGAAATTGGTTTACGATTTGCCTAGTTTGACTGACATTCAGGATTATGCCCGTAAGGAATTCGACAAGCTATGGGATGAATACAAGCGCGTATTGAATCCACAGCACTATCCAGTAGACTTGGCGCATGATATTTGGCAAGATAAGATGGAATTGATTGACAAGATGCGCAAAGAAGCCCTTGGTGAAGGAGAAGAAGAATGAGTTTGCAAGAGACCATTATCCAGCAACTGGGTGTCAAGCCAGTGATTGACGCTCAGGAAGAAATCCGTCGTTCCATTGACTTCTTAAAAAGATACTTGAAAAAACACCCCTTCCTTAAAACTTTTGTACTAGGGATTTCTGGAGGTCAGGACTCAACCTTAGCAGGGCGCTTGGCGCAATTAGCTATGGAAGAAATGCGAGCAGAGACAGGAGATGACAGCTACCAATTTATCGCTGTCCGCCTGCCCTATGGCGTGCAAGCTGATGAAGCAGATGCTCAAAAAGCCCTTGATTTCATCCAACCAGATGTCAGTCTAGTTGTAAATATCAAGGAATCGGCTGATGCTATGACAGCTGCAGTTGAAGCGACAGGAAGTACTGTTTCAGACTTCAACAAGGGCAATATTAAAGCTCGTAGTCGTATGATTGCCCAATATGCCCTTGCGGGTGCCCATAGCGGAGCGGTCATTGGTACAGACCATGCTGCGGAAAATATCACAGGATTCTTTACTAAGTTTGGTGACGGTGGTGCAGACATTCTCCCTCTTTACCGCCTCAATAAACGTCAAGGAAAGCAACTCTTGAAAGAGCTTGGTGCAGACCCAGCCCTTTATGAAAAAATCCCAACAGCAGACCTAGAAGAAGACAAACCTGGACTAGCAGACGAAGTCGCACTTGGAGTCACTTACAATGAAATTGATGACTACCTCGAAGGCAAGACAATCAGTCCAGAAGCCCAAGCGACTATCGAAAACTGGTGGTACAAAGGCCAACACAAACGCCACCTACCAATCACCGTGTTTGATAAGTTTTGGGAGTAAAAACCTCCAGTGGAGGTTTTTACCCCGAGTCTAGAAATAGGGAAACGAGGCAGGTCGGTAACTCGAAGAGTTCGATTTCGTTGTCTCACCCCCACAAGCCAGACAGCGACTGCGTCATGAAATTAGAGGAAACTATTGTTTTCTCAATGTTTATGAGTGTAGTGTTTTTACCCTGAGCATAGAAATGAGAAAGCAAAGAAGGTCCAGGGGACCTTTTTCGCTTTATAACTTGAAATAGGAGACTGAGATAGG
>ERZ772945.567-NODE-567-length-29510-cov-10.145001_pt1 | contig 29510 bp, 27 predicted proteins | sample MGYA00511681_ERZ772945 | MGnify/ENA primary metagenome ERZ772945 (study PRJEB29015, sample SAMEA2737943) | human oral metagenome | biome: human oral; feature: human-associated habitat; material: dental | place: China | collected 2143 ...
GGGCCCGGCGCGCCCCGCCCTGCCCAGCGCGCGGGCGCCCGGGAGGCCGGCCCTCCCACCAGTCCGGCCGTGCCCCGCCGGTAGGCCCCGCCCCGCTTCCCGTTGCCGTTTCCGGGGGCGTGCGGTACATTAAAAACCGACCGCCGGTTTGTTTTGGGAGGTGCTGTGAACCAGGCAGAGAAGTCCGAGCGCGCCCGGGAGTCGATATGCGCGGCCGCCCGCCGCCTCTTCGCGCAGAAGGGGTACGAGGCGACGACCATGCGGGACATCGTCGCGGGCAGCGGGATGTCGAAGGGCGCCATCTACCACCACTTCCGATCGAAGCAGGAGGTCCTGCGCTCCGTCGTGGAGGACGAGTGCCGCTACCTCGACGAGTACTTCGCCGGCCTGGCCGCCCAGTCGCAGGTGCCGGTGCGCGACAGGATGACTGCCCTCGCCAGGCACTTGGCCTCGGCCGGCCCCCAGTCCAGCCTGGGGCGCGCCGACTGGGTGGGCGAGGTCCCCGCCGCCCTCCTGGGATCCTTGCGCAACTCCCTCACCGTGCTCGCCCCCCACTTGGAGCGGATGCTCCGCCAGGGCGTGGAGTCGGGGGAGATCGACTGCCCCTTCCCCGGTGAGGTCGCCGGAGTCCTCGTCCTGCTGGTGGACGTGTGGATCGACCCCCTCATCGCGGCGGACTCCTACGAGCGGATGCGCCAGAGGGTGGACTTCGTCGCCCTCTTCCTCGAGCGCTTCGGCGCCCCCGTCCTGGACGACGAGGCCGTTGCGATCATGAAAGAGGGGGTGCGGCGCTTCTATGAATGAGCGCACCACCCGCTCGGTCCTCATGGTGAACCTGCCGTTCTCCGGGCACACCAACCCCACACTCGGCCTGGCCCGGGCCCTGACGGACATGGGCCACCGCGTCACCTACGTCCACTCGCCCACATGGCGCGCGGCGGTCGAGCGCACGGGCGCCGCCTTCGTCCCCTACGACGACTACCCGAGCCGCCCCCGCCCCTCCCTGGAGCAGGTGCGCTGCTGGGACGCCGCCTACAGGACCGCGCTGCGCATCGGAGGGGACTACGACTGCCTCGTCTACGAGATGCTCTTCACCTCGGGCAAGGCGCTCGCCGACCGCCTGGGGATCATGCCCGTCCGCCTCTTCTCCACCTTCGCCCTCAACGAGCGGGTCCTGGAGGACTTCGGGCGCAGCGGCGGATGGTACCTGACCTCGCTCTTCCGCCTCCCGAGGCTGCGGGCGCTGGTCTCCAAGCGCTTGAGCCGCAGGTTCGGCTGGCGCTACGACGACCTCGTGGACGAGATCACGCGCAACGGCCCCGACCTCAACATCACGTACACGACGCGGGGCTTCCAGGTGCGCGCCGAGGACTTCCCCGCCCCCCGCTACGCCTTCGTCGGGGCGGCCGTCGGCGGGCGCACCCCCAGCGGGTTCGACGCCCCCGCCGGCAGCGGGCCCCTCGTCTACGTCTCCCTGGGCACCAGGCTCAACACCTCGGCGCGGTTCTTCCGCAGCTGCGTCGAGGCGTTCCGCGGAACCGGCGCGCGCGTCATCATGTCGATCGGGGACTCGGTGCGCCCCGGGCGCCTGGGCCCCCTGCCGCCCACCGTCGCCGTCCACAGGAGCGTCCCCCAGCTCGAGGTGCTCAGCCGGGCCTCCCTCTTCATCACCCACGGCGGGATGAACAGCGTCAACGAGGCGCTCTACTACGGCGTGCCGATGGTGGTGGTCCCCATGGGCAACGACCAGCCGACCGTTGCCCGCCAGGTCGTGGAACTGGGGCTGGGGGAGGCGCTGGACGCCCGCTCCGCGACCCCCGCCGCACTGCGCGGGGCCGCGCTGCGGGTCATGTCCGACCAGGGGTGCCGCGCGCGCCTCGACGGGTTCCAGAAGGAAACACGGGCGGCGGGCGGCAACGCCGAGGCGGCGCGGCTCATCATCGCCCGCCTCGCCCGCTGAGGGGCGCCAGGGGGGCTGCGTTTGCTGAGGGGCGCCGGGGCCGCCCCGCCTGCTGCGCGCTATCAGTGCGGCGTCCTCGGGGCGCGGGCGTGGCGTGGGTTACTCCTCACCGGTTCAGTCGGAGTACCCTTGACCTGCTGAACGTATTTTCCTGTTGAGTCAAGGAGCTGCACATATGCTCATCCTCATTGATCACGCCAACGTCGACGCGATTGCGCAGACCCTCACCTACCTGCCGATCGACGGCGTCACCACCAACCCCACGATCCTCTTCCGCGAGGGCAAGGAGCCCCTCGAGGTCCTCCACCAGATCAAGGAGATCCTGCCCGACGGCGCCCAGCTGCACGTGCAGATCGTCTCCGAGCGCGCCGACGACATGGTCGCCGAGGCGAGGGCCCTGAGGGGCGAGATCGGGGGCAACCTCTTCATCAAACTCCCTGTGACGCGCGAGGGATTCGCCGCGATCCCCCGGATCGTCCGCGAGGGGATGCAGGTGACCGCCACCGGCATCCACTCCTCCATGCAGGGCTTCATGGCCGCGAAGGCCGGGGCCCGCTACGTCGCCCCCTACGTCAACCGCATGGACAACTACGGCATCGACGGCGTGCGCGTCGCCTCGGAGATCCACCGCACGCTGCGCAGCTACGGGCTGGGGGCGGATGTGCTGGCCGCCTCCTTCAAGAACTCCGAGCAGGTGCTGGAGCTGGTCCGCCAAGGAGTCGGCGCCATCACCGCCGCCCCCGACGTCCTGGCCGCCCTCATCAAGAACCCTGCGACAGACGCCGCCATCGCGGACCAGAACCGCGACTTCGGCATCCTCGTGGGCGAGCGCCGCACGTGGCTGGACCTCATCAACGACAAGTGAGTCTGTAGAGGCCCGGAGGCGGCGACTCGCCTCCGGGCCTCTCGCATACCCGGGTTGCTGCTGCGCCACAGGTGTTCCTGGTGGCTGCGCCACCGGTGTTCCGGGCGCCGTCGGGCCCGCCCGCCCGCTCGCCGTCCGCGCCGCGAGCTTCGCTCGGCGCGTCGGCTCGAAGCCCGGCCAGGCCCCGCGGCCCCGCCGGCGCTCTCCTTACTGGTGGCGCTTGGTGTGTGGTGCCCGCAGGGCCACCTCACCTGCGGCCCTCGCGCCTCTTTATCGCTGATCCCCAACCAATTTCGCATGCAATTCCCCTGTGACTATTTCAAACCATGAATTCACAGTGTTGGAATTGCAACGTTTTCAGGCTTTGTTGAATGTTTGTCCAATCGAATTACATGCGGCTTTTGTGGGTGAACAGGCATCGCTATCCGCCGACTCCCTCCACGCTGGTGGCGCGTGGTGCGCGTTGCTCGGCAAAACCCTGTACCCCCAGGTGTCATCCGGATAGGTTGTGCGCACGTGGATAGGTTATGCACATCCGGATAGCTTATTAAGCTATCCGGATGCTCGTTACCTATCCGGATGTTGCTTACCTATCCGTATGTGAGCTGGTGGCCGACGACCTTGGCCTGTCCACTCGAGCGAGCCCGCGTTCAGGCTTGTTGCTAAGTGGTGTTGCACCACTGAGGTGGGTATTACACCAGTTCGGAGGTGGTGTAATGTTCCCTAACTGGTGTAATCCTCCCGAACTGGCGTCATGCCCCTTGGTCTGGTCCTGTTTAAGGTATGGGGATAGTTTCCCGACAATGTCGCACGTAATTCTCCTGCGTCTGCTTCAAACCTTGAATTTGCATCGTTGGAATTGCAAGGTTTTGAGCGGCGCTCGAAAAATGACCGAGGGAAATTATGTGCGACTTTTTTCTGGTCGGGTGCTGTGGTCCCGCTGTGAACCCGGCAGCCCAATACTGGTGGCGTGTTGCGCGTTGCTCGGCCAGGCCCGCCTCACCCCAGCCTTCGCGTCACCTAGCCGCCGCGCCCTCCGCGCAGCTCGTACATGCGCTGCTTGGAGGACACCTCAGGCACAACGAAAACGGGGGCCGACAACCGACCCCCGCCCGAAGCGTTGTTACTCCTGGTCGCCGCTGCGGCCTCGCGGCGTGATCTGGGGCCACTCGCGGCCGATGGTCGCGTCCTTGCCCTGCTTGCGCAGGTACTTCTCGAAGTCCTCGGCCCAATCCTGGTGAGCCTGGAACTGGTAATCTATCAGCTCCAGGGCGCTCATGGACGCCAGCTGCGGGTACTTATCCACCATGCCGGCGAGCACGTCGAGCGTCATGGCCACGTCGACCTCGGCCGTGTGAGCGTCCGGGGAGGCAACCGCCCCGTACACGGGCGCCATCTCCGTCAGTGTCTTCTTGCCCTTGCGGAAGCGGTCGAGCTTGCGGTCCAGGACGAGCGGGTCGACAACCAGCATCGGCGCACCCGCGAGGCGCTCCTCGAAAGACCCCAGGTGGTGGCGGCGCAGCTCCTGGTTGACCAGCGTGATGTCGTAGGTTGCGTTGAACGCGACGACCGGGTATCCGCGCAGCCAGTGCTCGACGATGGAACCGGCCAGCTCGTGGAGGACCTCCTCGATGGGGCGGCCGTCGCGGCGCGCCTGCTCGGTCGTGATGCCGTGGACCGCCGTGGCCTGCTCGGGGATCTCGACGCCCGGGTCGGTCAGCCACGTGGCCACCTGGTCGGGGGCGCTGACGCCGCTGCGGTAGGAGGCGCCGTCGATGCGCAGCACCAGCGCGGCGGTGACGAGGCGATCCTTCAGCGCGCGCACGCCCGTCGTCTCGGTGTCAAAACCCATCCACGGGTCGTCGATCCAGCTCATGATTGCTCCTAGCCTTGCCGGTGACTCCAGTGTGGCAGAGGGCGGGCACATCTGCGTCCCGGAGGCAGTGGAAGCGTCCCCGAGGCAGTAGAATCGGGTCATGAGCGACGAAGTGGAAATCGGTCGTGGCAAGCGCGGGCGCCGCGCCTACACGCTGGACGATATCGCCCTCGTGCCCTCGCGGCGCACCCGGGATCCCGAGGACGTCAACGTGGGCTGGCAGATCGACGCCTACCACGTCGACATTCCCGTGATGGCAGCCCCGATGGACTCGGTGATGAGCCCGGAGACGGCGATCGCTTTCGGCCGCCTCGGTGGTATCGGCGTGCTTGACCTGGATGGCTTGTGGACCCGCTACGAGGATCCGACGCCGATCCTTGAGCGCATCTCTCACCTGGGCGAGGAGGAGTCGATCGCGTCCCTCCAGCGCATCTACTCCGAGCCGATCAAGCCGTCGCTGATTACCGCGCGCCTCAAGCAGCTGCGCGAAGCCGGCGTGGTGGTTGCCGGCAAGCTCTCGCCCCAGCGCGTGCAGAAGTACTGGCGCGCGGTCGTGGACGCGGGCGTCGACCTGTTCATCATTCGCGGCTCGACGGTGTCCGCTGAGCACGTGTCCTCGCGCAGCGAGCCCCTCAATCTCAAGCGTTTCATCTACGAGCTGGACGTCCCCGTGATCGTCGGCGGCGTGTGCACGGATACGGCGGCCCTGCACCTGATGCGTACGGGCGCGGCGGGTGTCCTCGTCGGTTTTGGCGGGGGTGCGGCGCACTCGACGCGCCAGTCCCTGGGTGTGCATGCACCCATGGCGACGGCGATCGCGGACGTGGCGGCAGCCCGGCGCGACTACATGGACGAGTCTGGCGGCCGCTACGTGCACGTCATCGCGGACGGCGGCATTGGCCGCTCCGGTGACCTGTCGCGCGCGATTGCGTGCGGCGCGGACGCTGTTATGCTGGGTGCGGCCATCGCTCGCGCGGAGGAGGCTCCCGGGCGCGGCTGGCACTGGGGGTCGGAGGCGACGCACCCGGACATGCCGCGCGGCCAGCGCGTCCACGTGGGTACGACGGGTACGCTCGAGCAGATCCTCTATGGCCCCTCGACGCGCGCGGATGGTTCGCTGAACTTCATCGGCGCGCTCAAGCGGACCATGGCCTCGATGGGATACTCGGAGGTCAAGGATCTGCAGCGTGCCCAGGTGGTCGTCTCCCCGTACTCGGCGTCCTGACCTTCGTTCGCTCCGCGACGAGGCCGGGCTGGGTATCACGAGGCCGGGCTGGGTATCACGAGGCCGGGCTGGGTATCACGAGGCCCGGGGCCCCGCGACGTCGATTTAGTGTGACGAGGCCGGGGTGGCTTGTCGCTGTCGGGTGCATGCTCGCCCGGCAATGCCTTGTATTTTCGGGAATATTCTCAATGTCTTCCGCACACGTGTGCATGTGATGACACTTGTCATAACTCGTGTTGCCGTTGGTAAAGACGCCTGCGGCACGGGGCTGGTCGGCCCCTCGCGGTGAGGTGAGGTTGAGAGGACATCCCGATGAAGTGCGGGACACGATCACTAGCTGTACTCGGCGCGCTCGCGCTCTCCGCGATGGGGCTTGTGCCCGCCGCATGGGCGGCTGATGCGGGCCAATCGGGTGCGGTGGAGCACGCCAGTCGGGAGCTGCGCAGACTGAGGGCACGCAGGCCCAGTCAGGTGCGGCGCAGCCTGAGGAGCCGACGCAGCCCGTTCAGTCTTCCGCCCCCGAGACTTCCGCGCAGTCGGGGGAGGCCCGCCCAGGCCTCGTCGATACGCCGATCCCGGACATCCAGGCCGTCGCCGCCGCGGCTGACACCACGAACTCCACACTCACCACGCAGGATGCGGAACCGTCGCCGCCCCGATGAAAGGAACACACCCATGCGCAGACCATGGACTCGCCTCGGCGGCCGCCCTCACCCTGGCCTCCGTTCCCGCAGTCGCGCTCGCGGTCCCACAGGATGAAGCGTCGCAGAACGAGGCCTCGCCGATCACCCTGGACCTCTACAACCTCACGGACGTGCACGGGCACATCCAGCAGGTCGCCAAGAAGGGCGTCGTGCGCGAGGCTGGGTTACCCGCGATGAACTGCTACCTGAAGAAGGCGCGCGCGACGTACACGGTCGGCTCCGTGACCTTCCTGCTGGCGGGTGGCGACTCCTTCGAGGCCCTGACCCGAGGGGAACATCCACGACGAACGGAAATCTGGACCGCGATTCTTTCAACGCCTAACTGGGCGCGCACTCGGGTGCGGCGGCCCGCCCCGAGCCCCTCGGCCGATGCTGCGGATGGTTCCCAGTCTGGCAGCCAGGCCGCGGCTCCGACGCAGCGCAAGAACGCGAAGGCTCCCAAGAGCTCCCTGGCCCGCACGGGTGCGGACGCGGAGGGCCTGGTCGGAGCGCTGTTTGTCGCAGCGATCGGTGGTGCTGGGCTGGTCGCCCGTCGCCGCGCCAATCGTTACCAAAGCGAGAACAAGTAGCCCTTGACAGGCGCGGAGGCGGCGCGAGACACTCGGATCAGACGTAAAAGTCGATCCTGACAAATGTTCGCGCAATGGCTGCGTGGACACGATCCGCGGCTCGCGCCGCCACCGGTTCAAGGAAGAATCCACATCAACGGAGGAAAACACTCATGAAGCACCTCACGAAGCTCCTCGCTGCGGCGGGAGTCGCAACCCTCGCCTTGGCTGGCTGCGGTGGCGGCGGAGGGGCCACCACCAGCCAGTCCACGGGGACGAAGGACGCCAGCTCGTTCAAGGCCTGCGCGGTCTCGGACGCCGGTGGCTGGGACGATAAGTCATTCAACGAGTCCGCCTATGACGGCCTCAAGGCCTCCCAGTCCAGCCTCGGTATCCAGGTCAACACGGCCGAGTCCAACTCGGACGCCGACTTCAACCCGAACGTGGAGTCCATGGTCTCTGACGGCTGCAACCTGATCATCGGCGTCGGCTTCAACCTGGAGAAGGCCATCCACGCCTCCGCCGACGAGAACAAGGACCTGCACTACGCCCTCGTCGACTCCAGCTTCAACGACGGCAACAACAACACGGTGACGGTGGAGAACGCGCGCCCGCTGCTCTTCAACACGGCCGAGGCCTCCTACCTGGCGGGCTACGTCGCCGCCGGTATGACGAAGACCGGCAAGGTCGCGACCTTCGGTGGCATCCAGATCCCCTCGGTGACGGTGTTCATGGACGGCTTCGCCGACGGTGTTGCGGCCTACAACAAGGCCAAGGGGACGAGCGTCCAGCTGCTCGGCTGGGACAAGGCCACGCAGAACGGTTCCTTCACGCAGTCCTTCGACGACCAGACGCTGGGTAAGGAGCAGGCGCAGCAGTTCATCTCTCAGGGCGCGGACATCATCATGCCCGTCGCGGGCCCGGTCGGCCTGGGTGCTGCTGCAGCCGCCAAGGCGGATGGAAACACCTGGATCATCGGCGTTGACTCCGACTGGTACGAGGCGAACCCCGACTACTCCTCGATCGTGCTGACCTCGGTCATGAAGGAGATCGGCGCCTCGGTCGAGCAGGCGATTCAGGACTCCGTGAACGGTAAGTTCGCCGCGACTCCGTACGTGGGCACCCTGGCTAACGGCGGTGTCTCGATCGCTCCGTTCCACGATTTCGATGACAAGGTGTCCGCCGAGCTGAAGGCGGATCTGAGCAAGCTCACGGACGACATCAAGTCCGGCAAGCTCGTCATCGAATCGCAGAACGCCCCGAAGTGATGCGATGCGTGTGGGGCTGGCGGCGGTGACGCTGTCGGCCCCACACGGGCATCGGGGCGGGGTGCGCCCACCAGATGGGGAAGGTCGAAGGAATGAAATTAGAGCTGCGGGGGATCACGAAGAGGTTTGGTCCCCTCATCGCCAATGACTCGATTGATTTAATGATCGAGGAGGGGCATATTCACGCCCTGCTCGGAGAGAATGGCGCGGGCAAGTCCACGCTCATGAACGTCTTGTACGGCATGCACGCACCCGATGAGGGTGAGATTCTCATCGACGGCGAGCCCGTGACGTTCAAGGGGCCGGGCGACGCGGTCGCGGCGGGTATCGGCATGGTGCACCAGCACTTCATGCTGATCCCTGTTTTCACGGTCGCGGAGTCGATTGCCCTGGGTTTCGAGCCGACCGGCCCGGCGGGGATTATCAGCCGAGAGCGCGCCCGGCGCGCGGTGCGCGAGGTGTCGGCGCGTTTCGGCTTCGACCTGGACCCCGATGCTCTCATCGAGGATCTGCCGGTGGGTGCGCAGCAGCGGGTGGAGATCGTCAAAGCCCTGTCGCGTCAGGCGAAGGTTCTCATCCTCGATGAGCCGACGGCCGTGCTGACCCCTCAGGAGACGGATGAACTGATGACGATCATGCGTCAGCTCGCCGATGCGGGGACCTCGATCGTGTTCATCACGCACAAGCTGCGCGAGGTGCGCGCCGTGGCCGACGAGATCACGGTCATTCGCCGCGGCCGTGTCGTGGGGCACGCGTCCCCGAGCGATTCCGAGGCCTCGTTGGCCACGCAGATGGTCGGGCGTGAGGTGCTCATGCGCGTGGAGAAGGATCCTGCTCATCCCGTCGGTGGTGGCCTGTCCTTCGACGACGTGTCCCTGCTCGGCGCGGGTGGTGTGCCGCTCCTCGACCACGTGTCCTTCGATGTTCCCCGCGGTGAGATCCTGGCGGTCGCCGGCGTGCAGGGCAATGGACAGACGGAGTTGGCGGAGGTGATCCTCGGCCTGCGCAGCCCCGACAGCGGCGTGATCCGCCTCGAGAATGCGGACATTACGCGTGCGAAGCCACGTCAGTCCCTGGACGCGGGAGTCGGTTTTATCCCCGAGGATCGCTCGACGGATGGCATCATCGCTTCGTTTTCGATCGCGGATAACCTGGTGCTGGACCAGTTCCGCTCATCGTCCTTCTCGGCTGCGGGCTCCCTCAAGCGCGGCGCGATTGCGCGCAACGCCCGCGACAAGGAAGCGGAGTACGACATCCGCCTGACCTCGATTGAGGACCCCGTGTCCTCCCTGTCGGGCGGCAATCAACAAAAAGTGGTCGTCGCCCGCGAGATGTCGCGCGACCTGACGCTGCTCGTCGCCAACCAGCCAACGCGCGGCGTGGATGTCGGTTCGATTGAGTTCATTCACCGCCGGATCGTGGACGTACGGGACCAGGGCTGCGCGGTCCTGCTTATTTCGTCGGAGCTCGACGAGGTTGTCTCGCTGGCGGACCGTATCGCCGTCATGTATCGCGGCCGCATCGTGGGCATCGTCCCGGCTGACACGGGCCGTGACGTCCTCGGCCTGATGATGGCGGGTGTCCCCTTGGACGAGGCCGTGGCCGCCTCCTCGGCTTCTGCCAAGGACACTGGGGCTGTCGGGAAGGAAGAACAATGAGCGCGCGCACGAGTAACGGGCCGGGCATTGTCACCCGGGTTTTCGGCTCGCAGTGGTTCGTCTCGGTCCTGGCCGTCCTCATTGCCTTTGTGATCGGTGCGGTCCTCATCGCACTGTCGGGTGCATCCGTTCTGGATGCCTACTACGCGATGTTCCGCGGATCGATCGTCGATCCCAACGCGGCGACCTTCGTCCGTCAGATCAAGCCGCTGACGGATTCCCTGTTCTATTCGATCCCGCTGATCATTTCGGGCCTGGGCCTGGCGCTCGGCTTCCGGGCGGGTCTGTTCAACATCGGCGGTAAGGGCCAGATCATCGTCGGAGCGCTCGCGGCCGTGTGGGTGGGCTTCGCGGTGAACCTGCCGCCTGTTGTGCACACGCTGGTGGCCCTCCTCGTCGCGGTCGTCGCGGGCGGCCTCTACGCCGGCACCGCGGGCGTCCTGAAGGCGAAGACGGGCGCGAACGAGGTGATCGTGACGATCATGCTCAACTCGATCGCGACGCTGGGTCTGGGGTACACGCTCACGCAGAAGGCGTGGCAGGTGCCCGGTTCGAACCAGCCGGTGACGCCGAAGGTCGCGGACAGTGCGGCTCTCACGCGCCTGCTCCCCGCGCCCTTCAAGCTGCATGTCGGTTTCATCGTCGCCCTGGTCGCGCTCGCGTTCTTCTGGTGGCTGATCGAGCGCTCGACGCTGGGATTCCAGATTCGCGCGGTCGGCGCGAACGCTGCTGCCGCCCGCACGGCCGGCATCTCGGTCGAGCGCATCACGGCGATCACGATGGTTCTCTCGGGCGCGTTCCTCGGCTTGGCTGGCGCGAACGAGGCCTTGGGAACCATCGGGTACGTCTCGCGCGACGTGGCCGGTTCGATCGGCTTCGACGCGATCACGGTGGCCCTGCTGGGGCGCAACAAGACGTGGGGAACATTCGGCGCTGGCCTCCTCTTCGGGGCTTTCAAGGCGGGCGGTTACACGATGCAGGCCAAGGGCGTGCCGATCGACATGATCCTCATTCTGCAGTCGGTGATCGTCCTCCTGATTGCCGCGCCGGCGCTGGTGCGCTGGCTGTTCCGTCTGCCCGATGTGCGCGCGCTGGCCGCGCAGACGCGAAAGGGGAACGCTGATGAGCACAAGTGAGTCCACCGTCGTCACTCAGGTCGAGGCGAAGCGCTCCTGGAAACTCCCCGGCATCTACGTGGCGGCCTGCGTGCTGCTCGTCGTCTTCGCGGCGGCCGCCCGAGGCGACATGACGCTGCGCTTGAACGACAAGTCGCAGTCCTATACGATCCCCGACATCGTCACCGCGGGTGCTCCCATCGTGTGGGTGCTCGCCGTCCTGACGATCGCGATTACCGCATGGACGATTGTCGCGACCGTGCGGCGCGCGGCCCAGCCCGTGTGGGCGCGCGTTGGAGGGATGGCCGTCGTCGGTTTGTCGACGATCCTGGGATTCCTGTTCTACGCGGGCTCCGGGTCGACGGGCGTCGTCACCCTGACCTCGACCCTCGTGTCCACCGTGGCGATTTCGACGCCGCTCATCTTCGGTTCCCTCTCGGGTGTCGTTTCGGAGCGCGTCGGCGTCGTTAATATCGCGATTGAGGGCGATCTCCTCGTCGGCGCGTTTGCGGGCGTGATGGCGGCCTCGTACTTCCAGACCCCCTACGCGGGCCTCGTCGCTGCTCCCCTCGCGGGCGCGGCCCTGGGGTCCCTGCTGGCGCTCTTCTCCGTCAAGTACGGGGTCGACCAGATCATCGTCGGTGTCGTCCTGAACGTCCTGGCGCTGGGCCTGACGACGTTCTTCTACGGGACGATCATGAAGAGCGCCCCGGGGAGCCTGAACACCAATCAGTTCTCGCTGTCCGACATTAAGATCCCCGTGCTCTCGGAGATCCCGGTCGTCGGCCCGGTCCTGTTCAACCAGTCGATCCTTGTGTACCTGATGTACGCGGCCGTCATCGCCCTGGCGTTCTTCCTGTTCCGCTCGCGCTGGGGTCTGCGTCTGCGGGCCTGCGGTGAGCACCCGCGCGCCGCCGATACTGTCGGTATCAACGTGGGGCGCACGCGCACCCTCAACACGATCCTCGGCTCGTCCTCCGCGGGCTTGGGCGGCGCGTTCTTCACGATCGGCTCCGGCTTGGCGTTCACGGATAACATTTCCGCGGGCAACGGCTACATCGCCCTGGCCGCCATGATCCTCGGTAAATGGAACCCGCTGGGCGCCATGGGCGCGGCCGTCATGTTCGGTTTCGCGCAGGCCCTGGCGCGCATGCTGCCTAACATTGAGCCCGCGATCCCCGCCGACCTCGTGTCGATGATCCCCTACGTGGTCACGATCGTGGCCGTCGCGGGCTTCGTCGGGAAGTCGCGTGCGCCCGCCGCCGAGAACATTCCCTACGTGAAGTGAGAACTCGTATGGATCCAACAGAAATTGACTGGGAGGCGCTGCTGGCCGAGGCTATCGAGGCCATGAAGCATGCCTACTGCCCCTACTCGAACTTCCCCGTGGGGGCCGCGGGTATGACCGCCGACGGCTGGCTCGTCAGCGGCTGCAACGTCGAAAACGCCGGCTACGGGGTCACCCTGTGCGCCGAATGCGGCATGGTCTCCGACCTTATCCGCTCCGGTGGCGGCGCGCTCGTCGCGGTCGTCGCCGTCAACGGCAACGAGGAACCTGTGGCCCCGTGCGGGCGCTGCCGCCAACTCATCTACGAGCACGGCGGCCCCTCCTGCCTGGTCCTCATGCCGGGCAGCGTTGCCCCCATGACCGAGGTGCTGCCCGGCGCGTTCGGACCCCATAACTTGTCGTCCGTCGCCGGCGCCACCCCGGCCTCGCCCCAGGAGAAAGAAGGACACGATGGCTCTCTTTGATGCCGTTGACATCATCCGCGTCAAGCGCGATGGGGGAGTGCTGAGCCCCGACCAGATCGACTGGACGATCGACGCCTACACGAAGGGCGTCATCAAGGACGAGCAGATGGCCGCCCTGGCGATGGCGATCTTCCTGCGCGGTATGGACCGGGGCGAGATTGCCCGCTGGACGGACGCGATGATCCGCTCGGGCGCGCGCATGGATTTTTCCGGCATCGGCAAGCCGACGGCCGACAAGCATTCCACGGGCGGCGTGGGCGACAAGATCACGCTGCCCCTGGCGCCGCTGGTCGCGTGCTTCGGCGTGGCCGTCCCGCAGCTCTCGGGCCGAGGCCTGGGGCACACGGGCGGCACGCTCGACAAGCTCGAGGCGATCCCCGGGTGGCGCGCGCAGCTGAGCAACGACGAGATCATGACTCAGCTGGGGCGTGGCTGCGGCGCGGTCATCTGTGCGGCGGGCTCAGGCCTGGCGCCCGCTGACAAGAAGCTCTACGCGCTGCGTGACATCACCTCGACCGTCGAGTCGATCGCGCTGATCGCCAGCTCCATCATGAGCAAGAAGATCGCCGAGGGCACGGGAGCCCTGGTCCTGGACGTCAAGGTCGGCTCGGGCGCCTTCATGAAGGACCTGGATGCGGCGCGCGAGCTCGCCCGCACGATGGTGGACCTCGGACGCGACGCGGGGGTGGCCACGCGTGCGCTGCTCACCGACATGTCCGTGCCGCTGGGACGAAAGATCGGCAACGCCCTCGAGGTGGAGGAATCCGTCGAGGTTCTCGCCGGAGGCGGCCCCGCCGACGTCGTCGAGCTGACCAGCGAGCTGGCGCGCAACATGCTCGACCTCGCGGGGGTGAGCGACGCCGACGTGGAGGCGGCGCTGGCGGACGGTCGAGCGATGGACCGCTGGCGCGCGATGATCCGCGAGCAGGGCGGCGACCCGGACGCGCCGCTGCCGCGCGCCGCGCACACCCACCAGGTCCTCGCCGAGGCGGGGGGAACCGTTGTCGGCATGGACGCCCTGTCCGTGGGTGTGGCCTCGTGGAGGCTGGGTGCCGGTCGCGCCGTTAAGGAGGATCCGGTCCAGGCGGGCGCCGGCATCGAGATCCACGCCAAGCCGGGGGAAAGCGTCGCAGCGGGCCAGCCTCTGCTCACGCTCCACACCGACGACGAGTGGCGCATCGAGCGCGCACTGGAGTCCCTCTCCGGCGCGATCGAGATCGCCGACGGCATCGCCCCCGAGCCGCGCAGAGTCATCCTGGAGACGGTGTCCTAACGCCGGGGAATCGCGAGCACGCAGGGAGGAAGAATCGTGGAAAGGCGTGACGAACAGTCGATTGAGGCGGTCAAGCTCTACTACCAGCAGGGACTGAGCCAGGCCGAGGTTGCCACCCGCATGGGTTTGTCGCGCCCCACGGTCGCCAAACTCCTCGCCCACGGCCGTGAGCGCGGGTTTGTGACCATCGAGATCCACGATCCGCGCGAGGATGCCTCGGAGATCGCCCTGCGCTTGGAGAAGCGCTTCGGTCTGGCGAGCGTGCGCGTCGCCCACGGCCGCGATATGACCGAGGGCGAGGCCATCGAGCAGGTCGGCCGCGTGGGTGCGGATGTGGTGACTCAGCTTGTGCGCGACGGCATGAGCGTGGGGATTTCCTGGGGGCGCACGATGAGTGCGCTTGCGGCCCACCTGATCCGCGCCCCTCGTCAGGGCGTGCGTGTTGTGCAGCTCAAGGGCGGGACGTCGTTTTCTGAGCGGGCGACGCACGATTTTGAGATCATGCGGGCGTTTTGCGAGGCTTTCGATGCGCAGCCGCGCTATCTGCCGCTGCCGGTGATTTTCCAGGACACGGCGATGGCGTCGATCGTGCGCCGCGACCGGGCGATTGAACGCGTCTTGGAAGAGGGGCGCGGAGTGGACGTGGCGGTGTTTACGGTGGGGGCGCTGGGGCGCGAGGCCCTCTCGCTCAACCTCGGCCAGCTCGACGAAGCGGAAGTGGAAGCCCTGATGCGCGACGCGGTCGGGGATGCCTGCTCGCGGTTTTTTACGCGCGAGGGCGGTGTCGCCCTGGCCTCGGTTGACCGCAGGACGGTCGGTATCACGCTCGAGCAGCTGTGCGCTCGCCCCGTGCGGGTGCTGGTTGCCGGCGGGCGAATCAAAGTGGAGGCGCTGGACACGGCGCTGCACATGGGGTTGGCCACGCACCTCGTGGTCGACCAGGACCTGGCCCTTGCTCTGCTGGAGAGGCAGGGCGGGGCAACCCCGCGTGGGGCGTTCGAGGACGCCCCGGGCGGATGAGAACATTTGTCAAAGCAATCATTGACACATTTCAATTGCACGGCATAGCCTTGCGACAAGGGTAAAGAAGCCTCGACGGAGCCCCGGCTCCTCGACACCATAGGAGGACACATGCGCTCGACACCGCACATCAACCCCACCGCCCCCATCGCGCCGACGATCCTCCTGCCCGGAGACCCGCTGCGCGCCAAGTTCATCGCCGAGACCTACCTGGAGGATGCGCGCCAGTTCAACGCCGTGCGCAACATGCTGGGCTACACCGGCACCTACCGCGGCACCCCAGTGTCCGTCATGGGGTCGGGCATGGGGATCCCCTCGATCTCGCTGTACGCCCACGAGCTGATCCACGAGTTCGGCTGCACGCGCCTCGTGCGCGTGGGAACGTGCGGTGCCCTACAGCCAGATGTCAACCTGTACGACGTCGTGGTCGCCCAGGCCGCGTGCTCGAACTCGGCGTTCCTGGACCAGTACCAGATCCCCGGCTCCTACGCGCCGATCGGCTCCTTCCGCCTCATCGACGACGTGGTGCGCCGCGCCCGTGAGGCCGATGTGCCGATCCACGTGGGTAACATCCTCTCCTCTGACACGTTCTACAACGCGAATCCGACCTTCAATGAGGCCTGGCAGCGCATGGGCGTGCTCGCGGTCGAGATGGAGTCTGCCGGCCTGTACGCGACCGCCGCCCACGCGGGCGTCGAGGCCGTGGGTATCTTTACGGTCTCGGATTCCCTGGTGACGGGTGAGGCCACGGATGCGCAGGCGCGTCAGACCTCCTTTACCACCATGATGGAGCTGGCCCTGCCCCTGGCCCAGCTGTGATGCGACAAGAAAGAAGTTCCATGAAGAAGCGTGACGTGGCCGCCATGATCGACCACACGATCCTCAAGCCCGAGGCCACCCAGGCGGACGTGGCGCGCATCGTCGAGGAGGGCGCCGCCGCAGGTACCTTCTCGGTGTGCGTGTCCCCCTCGATGCTGCCCCTGGATGTTCCCGAGGGCCTGAAGGTCGCCTGTGTGGTCGGTTTCCCCTCGGGCGCGGTCAAGCCTCAGGTCAAGGCCTTCGAGGCCGCCCAGGCGGTCGCCGACGGTGCGGATGAGATCGACATGGTCATCAACATCGAGCTGGTGAAGGACGCGCGCCTCCATGAGCTCGAGGAGGAGATCGCGGCCGTGCGTCGCGTCGTCCCCGCCCCGCGCATCCTCAAGGTCATCATCGAGTCGGCTGCGCTTACCGACGACGAGATCGTCGCCGCGTGCACGGCTTCGATGGCTGCGGGTGCTGACTTCGTGAAGACCTCGACGGGCTTCCACCCCGCGGGTGGTGCCTCGACCCACGCTGTTGCCCTCATGCGCGCCACGGTCGGCGACGCCCTGGGGGTCAAGGCCTCGGGCGGCATCCGCGACGCCGAGACCGCCCTGGCCATGATCGAGGCCGGAGCCTCCCGCCTGGGGGTCTCCGCGACGACGGCCATCCTGGCAGGACTGGAGGACTGAGACGATGGAGCTGCTCGAGCGCGCCCGCCAGTGGGCGAGCCACGACCCGGACCCCGCCACGGCCTCGGCCCTGAGCGCCGACATTGAGGCCGCGGAGCGCGGCGACGAGGAGGCGGCGGACCGCGTGAGTGCGGCCATGAACGGCCCCCTCCAGTTCGGCACCGCCGGCCTGCGAGGCGTGGTCGGCCCGGGCGAGTCCCGCATGAACCTCGCGGTTGTCATCCGCGCGACCGCCGGCCTGTGCGAGGTTGTCAAGCGCCACGCAACCGGCACTCCCACGCTGGTCGTCGGCTGCGACGCCCGCTACGGGTCCTCCGAGTTCGCCACGGCCGCCTGCCGCGTCGCTTCGGCCGCGGGGCTGCGTGTCCTCGCCCTGCCCCAGGCCAACCCGACGCCGCTGACCTCCTTCTCGATGCTGCACTTCAACGCGGACGCGGGTGTCATGGTGACCGCCTCGCATAACCCCGCCCCCGACAACGGCTACAAGGTGTACCTCGGCGGCAGCGTCGTCCAGGGCGACGGGCGCGGCGTCCAGATCGTCCCGCCTTTTGACGCCGAGATCGCGGCCGCCATTGAGGCCGCGCCGCCCGCAGATGAGGTCCCGATGAACGACGACCTCATCGAGGCCGTGGACCCGCGTGAGGAATACGTGGCCTGCGCGTCCGCCCTGGCCTCGGGCGACGGCTCGGCGCGCGAGAACCTGCGCATCGTCCTAACCGCCATGCATGGCGTGGGCGCCGCGATCACCTCGCGCGTCCTGGCCGAGGCCGGCTTCACCAACGTCTCCCTCGTGGCGGCCCAGGCCGATCCCGACCCCGACTTCCCGACCGTCCCCTTCCCCAACCCCGAAGAGGCTGGCGCGCTCGACATGGCGATCGAGCAGGCCCGCGAGCAGGGGGCAGACCTCATCATCGCGGTCGATCCCGATGCGGACCGCTGCGCGCTCGCGGTTCCCGATCCGGCCTCGCAGACGGGGTGGAGCCCGCTCAGCGGCGATCAGATCGGCTCACTGATCGGCGAGTTCCTGGCCTTGCGGGGCCTGACGGGCTCGCTCGCGAACTCGATCGTGTCCTCGCGCCTGCTCTCGCGGATCGCCCGCGCTCACGGCCTCGAGCACCACACGACGCTCACCGGCTTTAAGTGGATCGCACGCGCCCCCGGCCTTGGATTCGGCTACGAGGAGGCCATCGGCTTTTGCCCGGACCCTGCCCACGTGCGCGACAAGGACGGTATCGCGACCTCGGTCGTCGCCGCCTCCCTCGTGGCCTCGCTGAAGACGCAGGGGCGCAGCGTGTGGGACGAGCTGGAGCGCCTGGCCCGCCTGCACGGCTTGCACGTGAGTTCGCCGCTGACCTTCCGCGTCGACGACATCGAGCAGATCGCCAGCGGTATGGCGCGCCTGCGCGCTCAGCCGCCGAGCGTCCTTGCAGGCTCTCCCGTCGTCGAGGTCTCGGACCTGGCGCAGGGATACCGCGGTCTGCCGCCCACGGACGGCGTCCTCGTGCTCACCGAGGCCGAGGATCGCGTCATCGCGCGCCCCTCGGGCACCGAGCCCAAGCTCAAGTGCTACCTCGAGGTGATCCTGCCGGTCGTAGACGGGGAGCCGCTGCCCTGGGGCCAGGCGCGCGAGCGCCTCGAGGCAATTAAGGCTGCTTTCGCCGAGATTATCGGCCTGTAGAAGCGGCGAGGCCCTCCGTCGGCGCATTTTCTGCGGTCAAGCCCTGCGTAAGTAAATAGATAACGCTATACTTGCGTATATGGCAACTCACAGTGAATCGCCGACGGAGGCCCTGCCCTTCGCCGATCGGCCCGTCGAGAAGGCGCCCGGACACTGGGTCCTCGCGCGCGCCGGAAAGACGGTCCTGCGGCCCGGAGGACTCGCGCTCAGCACGTGGGCCCTCAAGCGCGCAGTTCTGCCCGGTTCCGATGTTGTCGAGTTCGCACCCGGCCTGGGCGTCACGGCCTCGGCGATCATCGGGGTGGGCCCCGCCTCCTACGTCGGCGTGGAACGCGATCCGAACGCCTCCGCGCGCGTGGACGCCATCGCCTCGGGCGTGGGGCGCTGCGTGAATGCTGATGCTGCGCAGACTGGCCTGCCGGATGAGAGCGCGGACGTCGTCGTCGGCGAAGCGATGCTCTCCATGCAGGGGGAGAAGGCCAAGCGCGCCATCATGAGCGAGGCCGCGCGCATCCTGCGCCCCGGCGGCCGATACGTCATCCACGAGCTGGCGATGCGCCCCGACTCCATCGGGGAAGAACCCGCTACCGAGATTCGCCGCGCCCTCGCCCGTGCCATCAACGTCAACGCACGACCCCTCACGGTCGCGGACTGGAGGCGCGCGCTCGAGGAGGTCGGCCTCGTCGTCGAAGAGACTCGGATCGCGCCGATGGCCCTCCTCAAGCCCGGCCGCATGATCGCGGACGAGGGCGTGCGCGGAGCCCTGCGCATCATGCGCAACGTCGCGCGGGACAAAGACCTGCGTGAACGCGTCACGACGATGGCGCGCACGTTTAAAAAATATGATCGACACCTGTGCGGCGTCGCCATCGTCGCGCGCAAACCCCAGGAGAGCCAATGAGCCTGTCCCTCGATTCGAACACCGAGGCCCCCACGCCCATCATGACGGACTTGCAGGACATCGCCTCGATGATCCAGGTCAACGAGGAAGCCACGGTGTCGCGCACCGTCATGCACGCTGAGGGTGTGCGCCTGGTCCTCTTCAGCTTTGATAAGGGCGAGATCCTCAGCGAGCACACCGCCGCGATGCCCGTCATCCTGCACACGCTCGAGGGGGCCCTCGAAATCGAGGCTGACGGGCGCACCGTTGTCCTCAAGCCCGGTGACGTCATCCACTTCGGCACGCGCCTGCCGCACGCCGTGCGCGCGCTCGAGCCCTCGAAGCTGGCCCTGTACATGCTGGATCGCCGCGAGCGCCTCAAGGCCTGAGGCTCCGACACTGTGCGGCGGGCCCCGTCCTCGTGAGGTGATGCACGAGGCCGGGGCCCGTTTGTCGTGTCCGCGCGGAGCGGGCGGGGCGGTGGCGCCCCGCGAAGCGTTACCTCAGCGACGCCTTGCCGGCGCCCTTGGCGACTAGCCAGAGGCCGACCTCGACGATGAGCCCCGAGACGATGAAGACGATGGGCACGGAGACGCGCGCGTCCATGAGGGTCGTGGCAGCCAGGGCGATGCCGTGGGCGGTGCCCAGGATGCCACCGCCAAAGAGGATGGGCCAGGCGGCGCGATGCGCGCGCTCCCATTCCTGCGAACCCGGCTCGACGCCCTGAAGGCGCAGCCCCAGGGGCGGGCGGCACACGTCGGCGCGTGCGGTCAGCCCGGACATGAAGAGGTAGAGGCCGCCCGTGATGAGAGCGAGAGCGAGAAGCAGGAAGACGGCGATCAGTCCGACGTGCACGGGAACCCCTTGAAAGACGAGCGTTTCACGGCCGTTTCACGAGGGGCCGCACGACCATTCTACCCGGCCTCGGCCTCGTCGCCGCTGAGGCGAGGCGGGCAGCGGCGGCGGAAACGGCGGCCTCCGAGAAAAGCGCGAACCGGCCCCGCTTAGAAGTAACAGGCGATCGGGCCGCGGGGACCGGGAACGACGGTGACGGGGGTGTCGAAGATGTCGGTGAGGACCTGGTCGCGCATGATCTCCTCCGGGGTGCCCATGAAGGCGACCGTCCCGTCCTTGAGCGCGCAGATCTGCGAGGCGTAGCGCGCCGCGAAGTTGATGTCGTGCAGGACGATGACGATCGTGCGCGAAAACTCGCGGGCCGCCCGCTCCAGCATGCGCATCATCTCGACGCTGCGCGCGATATCCAGGTTGTTGAGGGGCTCGTCCAGCAGGACGTACTCGGTCTCCTGGGCGAGCACCATCGCGACGTAAGCGCGCTGGCGCTGGCCGCCCGAGAGCTGATCCAGGTAGCGCCCCTCGAGCTCCTCCAGGTCGAGGAAGCCGATGTAGCGGTCGATGATGGCCTCGTCCTCGGTGCTGAGGCGTCCCTTCGAGTGGGGGAAGCGCCCGAAACCCACCAGCTGGCGCACTGTCAGGCGCGAAATGAAGTGGTTTTCCTGGCGCAGGATCGACAGGGTGCGCGCCAGCTCGGCGGACTTGGTCGTGGCCACGTTGAGGCCGCCGACCTCGATCGTGCCTTCGTCGATGCCCAGGAGGCGCCCGATCATGGTGAGGATCGTGGACTTGCCCGCGCCGTTGGGGCCCACGAGCGCCGTGATGCCGCCCGTGGGGATGTCGAGGGAGACCGCGCCGATGCGCACGGACGGCGAGTATTGCTTGACGACGGAATCGATGGAGATCACAGGCGGCCCTTCCGCAAAATAGTGACGATGAACGCGAGTCCGCCGACGAACTCGATGATGATGGAGACGACGCCCTGCGTGTTGAACACGTGATTCATGATGAAATACGCGCTGGCGAGGATCGCGGCGCCCAGGGCGACGGACATCGCGAAAATGTAGCGGTGATCGTGCGTGTCCGAGAACTGGTAGGCCAGCGTGGCCACGAGGAACCCGAGGAACGTCATGGGACCCACGAGCGCGGTTGACGTGGCCATGAGGATCGACACCAGGACGAGGACGAGCACGGACGTGCGCCGGTGGTTCAGGCCCAGGTTGGTGGCCGTCTCGCGCCCGAGGGAGAGCACCGACAGCCGACGGGTGAGCGCGACGAGGGCGATCGCCGCAACCGCGACGAGCGGGACCGCGATCGGGAAGTACTCCTTCTGGGCGTTTGCGATTGAGCCGAAAAGGCGCGCGGTGAGCACGTCGAACTCCGAGGGCGTGAGGAGGCGCTGCATGAACGTCGAGATCGACCCGAGGCCCGCGCCCAGCATGACGCCGATGAGGAGCATCGCGTGCATCGAGGCCCGCTGCGAGGTGAGCAGCCATGAGTACAGCGCGAGCGTCAGGGCGATCATGAGCGCGAGCTGCCCGACGAAGTTCCCGACGGTCGCCGACGCGTTGAGGCCGGCGATGCCCAGGAAGAAGATCGTCGAGGTGTGGATCGCCCGGTACAGGGACTCAAACCCGAGGATTGAGGGCGTGATGATGCGGTTGTTCGCCACCGTCTGGAAGGCGACCGTCGCCATGCCCTGGCACACCGCCACGATGGCGATCGCGAGGACCGCGAAGGCGCGCCTGCGGGCGAGCCTCCAGAACACGGGGGTGCCGAATTGCGCGGGATTCTTCCATGCGATGAGGCCGATGCAGGCGAGGATCGCGACGAGCCCGAAGAGGATCCACCAGCGGCGCCTGGCTGCCGGGGAGGTGAAGGCGCCGGTACGCCGGGCAGGGCGCTTCGTGCGCGCGGACGAGGCCGGGGCGGGAGTCGGGGAGGAGGCCTCGCGGTGCGCGGGGGAAGCTAGGACGCTCACAGGACGGCTCCCTTCTTTGCCTGGCGCAGGACGAGCGCAATGAAAACGAAGGCGCCGAGGACACCCAGGATGACCGAGACGGGCATTTCGAAGGGGGAGATGATCGTGCGTGCGAGCAGGTCCGTGACCGTGACCAGGGAGATTCCCGCCAGGCACACCCACGGCAGGTTCGTGCGCAGGTTGTCACCCATGGACAGGGACACGAGGTTGGGGACGATGAGGCCCAGGAAGGGAAGCGATCCGACGACCACGGTGACGACGCCGGTGGCCACGGCCACGAGTCCCGTCGCGATCAGGATCATGCGGTGATAGTTGACGCCAAGCGACACCGCGATGTCTTCGCCCAGGGAGACGGCGGTGAGTCGGTCTGCCATGACGAACACAATTGCGACGACGATGGCGACGATCCACAGGACCTCGTACTGACCCTCGTACACCGACGTGAAAGACCCCTGGAACCACACCGACACGCTCTGCAGGGTGTTCGTCTCGAGGGCCAGGAACGTCGAAATTGCGGAGACGACCGCGCCGAGCATCATGCCCATGATGGGCACGAGCAGCGAGGAGCGCAGGGAGACGCGGCGCAGCAGGGCGAAGAAGACCATGGTTCCGACGAACGCGAAGACAATCGCGCAGGTCATGCGCACGAGGATCGGGGCGCCCGGCCACACGATCATGATGACGAGCAGGCCCAGCCCCGCCCACTCGGTCGTGCCCGTCGTGGAGGGCTCGGCGAAGCGGTTCTGGGTGACCAGCTGCATGACGAGGCCGCTCATCGACATCGCGGCACCCGACAGGACGAGTGCGATCGTGCGGGGGACGCGCACGGCGAGGAAAATCTGCCAGCCATCGTCCTGGGAGAGGATCGAGTATTCGCCGGTGGACAGCGACAGGACGAGGAGCGCAGCGACGGCGAGCGTAGCCAGGGTGAGCGCCAGGGGGTGACGCTTCGACGAGGCCGGGGCGGCCTCGCGCTCGAGTGCGGCGTCCGCGGGCGTGGCGGTGGTGGGGGAGTGCGTCATAGGAAAACGGGGTGCGGGTGCCGCCCAACGGGCGGCACCCGCTTGCGTGTCAGCGGGTCACTTCTTCGCGGCTTCGAAGGCGTCCGCGATGGAGTTGAAGATCTCCGTGTAGGTGATGATGGACTCGTTGGTGTACGTGTCATTCGGCGCGTACACAACGTGCTTGCTTTGCAGCGCAGCGACGTTCTGCAGGGCGGCGTTGCCGTTGATGACGGTCTCGGCCGGAGTGTTGGAGCCATCCTTGGTGATGGCGGCGTCACGGTCGAGGACGAAGATCCATGCCGGGTTGGCCTCGGCAATCGCCTCGACGGAGATGTCGTCTCCGGTGTGCGAGTCGGTCGAACCCTCGACCTCGAGGGCGGGCTTCAGGCCGAGAAGGTCGAAGACCGGGCCCCACGTGCGGCCCTTGCCGGGCGCCACGTAGCCGATGTTGCCGCCGGAGACATCCACCGCCATGACGGTCGAGGAGCCGTCGTAGGCCTTCTTCGCGCGCTCGATCGAGGCGTTGAAGTCGTCGACGAGCTTCTTCGCCTCGTCCTGCTTGCCGAAGATCTCACCCAGGTCGGTGACCTCGCGGATGAGCTCCTGGTCGAAGGGCTGGCCCTCGCGCGGCTCCAGGTTGATGAGTGGGACGTCGGGTGCGAGTTCCTTGATCTGCGCGTCGAACTTGGAGAAGCGCTGACCGGAGATGATGAGGTCGGGTTCGGCGGCGACCAGGGCCTCCAGGTTGGGGTCGCGGTGTATGCCCACGTCGGCGATGTCATCGCCGTTGTACGCGGTGACGGTGGAGGGGATCAGCTTCTTGGGGACCGCGACGAGCGGAACGTCCCACTGCGCGAGGACCTCGAAGGTGCGGTTGTCGAGGGAGGCTGCGCGGGTGACGGGCAGCTTAACCTCGACCGTGCCGTCGTTCGCTTCGATGCTCACGGACGAGGCCTGGGTGGCCTGCGTGGTCTCGCTCGGCGAAGCGGAGGACTGGGAGGAAGAAGTGGTGGTGCCGGAAGAGCATGCGGCCAGCCCGAGGGCGGCGATGGCGGCGATGGCGGCCAGGGAGGTGGTCGTACGAGACATCATTTCTCCGTAGAGGGTAACTGTGCTGAGGCTGAAAGAGGAAAAGCAAGGCTTACCTAACTGCCAAAGCAGCCATACAGTAGTTTTGAGCCTCGTGCGTGTGAATGCCTGCATAGTTTTGAGGGTGAGGTGCAGGGGGTGTATGGCCTGATGAGGCCCGGAAATGACCGCTGCGCGTATGCCAAGGGGCGATGCTCGCGTGAGCACCGCCCCTCAGAGAACAGCTTGGGTTCCCGAGCGAAACGTCAGGTCAGTCGACCAGGCCCTTCACGGCCTCGTCGAGTTCGGCGACCCAATCCGCGCCCGACACGTCCGAGGGCATGCGCCAATCCCCGCGCGGGGACAGGGAGCCGCCGGCCATGACCTTCGGGCCGTTGGGCAGGGCGCTGCGCTTGAACTGCTGGCTGAAGAAACGCCACAGGAACAGGCGCTCCCACTTGACGATTTCTTCGAGCGAGTACGCGACCTTGTCCTCCTCGGGGAAGCCGACCGGCCAGTCGCCCACGGAAGCGTCCGACCAGGCCTTCTCCGCCAAGAACGCGATCTTCGAGGGACGTGCCCCGCGGCGCAGCACGTGGTACAGCGTGAAGTCCTGCAGGTTGTAGGGGCCGATCTTGTCCTGCGTGGACTGCATCTTCTCACCGGGCTCAGCGGGAACCAGCTCGGGGGAGATCTCCGTGTTGAGGATCGACAGGAGCACCTCGCCGACATGGTCGTCGAATTGCTTGGAGGCCACGACCCAGCGGATCAGGTGCTGCATGAGGGTCTTGGGCACGCCCGTGTTGACCGCGTAGTGGCTCATCTGGTCGCCCACGCCGTACGTGCACCAGCCCAGCGCCAACTCGGACAGGTCGCCCGTGCCGACAACGATGCCGCCCAGGTGGTTGGCCAGGCGGAACAGGTAGTCGGTGCGCAAGCCGGCCTGAACGTTTTCGAAGGTCACGTCGTAGGTGGCCTCGCCCTCCCCGTAGGGGTGTCCGATGTCGGCCAGCATCTGCGTGGCCGCCGGGCGGATGTCGATCTCCTGGAAGGACGTGCCCAGGTAGCGGCACAGCAGGGTCGCGTTCTTCTTGGTGCGCTCGGAGGTGGCGAATCCGGGCAGCGTGTAGCACAGGATGTCCGTGCGCGGACGGCCCAGCAGGTCCATCGCGCGGGAGGCCACAACCAGCGCGTGGGTCGAGTCCAGGCCGCCGGACACTCCGATGACGATCTTCGGGTTTCCGATCGCGCGCAGGCGCTGGACCAGGCCCGCGACCTGAATGTTGTAGGCCTCGTAGCAGTCCTGCTCCAGGCGGGTCGGATCATTGGGGACGAACGGGAAGCGGTTCACCGCTCGCTCCAGGCCCAGGTCCGTGCGCGGCGGGTTGAGCGTGAATTCGACCTCCTGGGGGGCCATGCGCTCGTCGCCCGCAAAGTAGCGCTGGGCGTTGTCTGTGAAGGAGTTCTGCCGCTTGCGCTCGGTGCGCAGGCGCTCGAGGTCCACGTCGGCGATCGTCATGTGCGCACCCTCCTGGAAGCGTTCGCCGATGGCCAGGCGGTCCCCGGCCTCGTAGATCATGGTCTCCCCGTCCCACGCCAGGTCCGTGCTGGACTCACCTATGCCGGCCGCCGTGTACACGTAGGCAGCGGAGCAGCGCGCGGAGATCGAGCGCACCATGAGTTCTCGGTCAGCTCCCCGTCCCACGGTGATCGGGGAGGCCGACAAGTTCGCCAGGACGGTCGCGCCCGCGAGCGCCAGCTCGGTCGCCGGGGTGACGGGCACCCACATGTCCTCGCAGATCTCGATGCCGACGCTCAGGCCGGGCACGTCGGCTGCGGACAGGAGGACCTGGCCGAAGGGGACCCACACGGGGGCGCCGCTGAACTCCTCGATGCCGCCCCAGGGGACCTCGATGCGCTCTCGCGTGCGCGCAGGCACGGTCACGAAGTAGCGCTTCTCGTAGAACTCCCGATAGTTGGGCAGGTGTGACTTGGGGATGATCGCGAGGACGCGCCCGCGGTGGATGGCGACCGCGCAGTTGTACAGGGCGTTGTCCTTGCGCAGGGGGGCGCCGACGACGAGGAGGGGGAGCAGGTCTGTGCTTGCCTCGACGATCGACGCCAGGGCCTTCTCGACGTTGTCGAGGAGGACGTCCTGCAGGAGCAGGTCGTCGATTGAATAGCCGGAGACGCACAACTCGGGGAAGACGGCCACGGCGACCCCGCGCGCGTCAAGCTGGCGTGCGGCGTCAATGATCTCGCGCGCGTTGTCGGCGGGGCGGGCCGGGTGGACCGGCAGGGTGACGGCGGCGACGCGAGCAAAGCCCTGGTCATAGAGGGAATGGAAGTTCATGGTTCTCCTTTGGTATTGGGCTATTCTTGCGCACTGCGCGCGGTCGCGCTCTGCGTCGGGGGTGTCACCCCTGCGCGGGTGGGCCTGCGCAGGGGAGGGTCGAGGACGAAGGCGGTGTCGTCGACGCCGGGGACGAGGCGGTAGAGGGCGGCGGGCCGACCGGCTCCCTCGCGGACGGTGCCCCCGGTTGCTTCGATGAAGGAAGCGGTCTTGGTGGCCTTGCGATGGAAGTTGCGCGGATCGAGGGCGCTGCCCCAGATCGCCTCGTAGGTCTCGCGCAGCTGCGTGATGGTGAACTCGGGGCCGCAGAAGGATGTGGCCAGCGGTGAGTACTCGATCTTCGAGCGTGCGCGCTCAACCCCGTCGGCGAGGATGCTCGCGTGATCGAAGGCGAGGGGTGAGGTGGGAGCAAGGAGGGCGTCGACGGGATGCCAGAGGGCTCCCGCGGCATCACCGCCCGAGCGGGCTGGTGAGAACGAGGGGGCGAGGAGGAGGTAGGCGACGGAGAGGACGGGCCCGCGCGGGTCGCGGCCTTCCGGTCCGTAGGAACGCAGCTGCTCGAGATGCCCGGGGGGAGTGATGCCTGTTTCTTCCTCAAGCTCGCGTGCTGCCGCCTCCTCGGTCTGCTCGCCGTCGCGCAGAAAGCCGCCGGGGAGCGCCAAGTGATCCTTGAAAGGCTCAATTCCGCGCCGCACGACGAGAGCGTGGAGCGTGTGGTCAATGACGGTCAGAGCGACGATGTCGACCGCGATCGGGAAGGTCAAGGGCAGGGTCATGGAGCAAGCCTAACGCATTTATGTCGAGTTGACATTAAATCCGGTCATGAGTTATCGTCAGGGTGACATAAACAAGTGGGAGACCACCCTACCAAGGAGCAGACATGGGAACCCTTCACCACCACCCCTTCCTCATCCACTACCAGGGCGGAGCCGGCGACCACGTCGTCCAGATCCGCGCCGGACGCACCGTCCGATCCGGGGTCGGCCAGTCCTTCTGGCTGCGAGCCGGGCGCTGCGCGCTCGCGGAGGTCCCCACCGCGAACCGCGCCCACAGCTTCCTCGTCCAGACGACCACCGCCGACCAACAGAACATCAACGCGCAGGTTTCGATCACCTACCACATCGAAGACGCCGAGGCGGCCGCCGCGCACTACGACTTCGGCCTGTACCCGCGCGAAGCGGGAGCGGACGCTCAGGGGCTGTGGCAGATCGACGAGACCGTCACCCGAATCGCGTTCTCAGCCCTGGCCTCGGCAATCGGAGAGATGACGCTCGCCGATGCAATTGGCGGCTCACTGGAGCGGGTCGCTCGCGTGCTCGCCCAGGCCTTCGCTGCGGATGATCAGCTGCGGGCCACCGGCGTCGCCGTCGTCGATGCGCGCTTGCTGAGCCTGCGCCCGGACGAGGGGGTTGAATCCTCCCTACGTGCCCCTCTCCTCGAGCAGCTCCAGGCCGAGGCCGACCGCGCTCTTTACGAGCGCCGGGCGCTCGCGGTCGAACGCGAGTCCCAGATCTCCGAAAACGAGATGCAGTCCAAGCTCGACCTGGCTCGCAAGCGCGCCGACCTGGTCGATCAGGAAGGGCATAACGCCCGGCGCGAGGCCGAAGAGAAGGCCGCCGCGGACGCGATTGAGGTCGAAGCAGAGGCCCGGCGCATCGAGACCATCGCCAAGGCAAACGAAGAGGACTGGAAACGCGTGGGTGGCGCGAAGATCGCGAACGAGGCGGCATACGTTCGCGCGCTCGCCGAGGCGGGACCCGACGTCGTGCGCGCCTTCGCGCTGAAGGAAATGGCCCACAACATGCCCTCCATCGGGTCACTGACCATCACCCCGGACATGCTCTCGGAGGTCCTGTCGACCTTCGCCGGCTCCGCGAAGGCGGGTCAGTAGACATGCGCCGCCGTGCCGTCATCGTCCGACGCCCCACCGAGTTCGACGAGCTCATGGACCGCTATTCCACGCGCGGCCAGGTCGAATTCGTCCTGCGCTCGCGCGGACGCACCCTCGCCTCCGTCGAGCGCGCACATGAGGCGCACGTGGCCGCCCTGGCTCGCGTGCGGGCAGGAATACCGCAGGGGTGGGCGAGCGCCGACGTGGAGCGCGACTCCCTGTCGCGCTTCCTCTTCGCTCCCGAGGACGTCATCGTCGTCGTGGGCCCCGACGGTCTGGTCGCCAACGTCGCCAAGTACGCGGGCAACCAGGCCGTGGTCGGCATCAACTCGGTGCCCCAGTCGAACGCCGGCGTGCTCGTCCGATGCACTCCCGACCAGGGGGTCGCGGCCCTCGGGCGTATCGACGCGGGCGCCGACCTGCGGGTGGACCAGCTGACGATGGTGCGGGCAACCGCCGACGACTCGCGCACGCTCACCGCCCTCAACGAAGTGTTCATTGGGCATCCGAGCCACCAGAGCGCCCGCTACGAGCTGACCCTTGGGGCTGCCGTCGAGCGGCAGTCCTCCTCGGGCGTCGTTGTCTCGACTGGGACCGGGGCGACCGGGTGGGGCGCATCCCTCAAACGTGGCCGCCACATGGGGGAGTTGCCCGCGCCGACCTCGCGCTGCCTCGCGTGGTTCGTGCGCGAGGCGTGGCCCTCGCCCTTCACCGGCGTCGAGTACACCGAGGGCATCCTGGATGAGGGCGAAGACCTCGGCCTCGTCGTTGCCTCCGAATCCCTCGTGTTGTTCGGCGATGGCATGGAGTCCGACCGCCTCACCCTCACGTGGGGACAAAGCGTGCGGATTTCGCGCGCCCCGCGCGCCCTGGCCCTCGTCGATCCCGCGGGGCTCGCATAGGGGTGTTCCCATTCCAGTCAAATTTTGTTTGTAACACGAGGGACTCCAGCGGCCCACAGTGGACACAGCGTGTCTACCTGTGTAGTATGGAGATCGGTAACGGGGCGATTGCTCAGAGTGCCACATCGAAGACCCACGCCCTTG
>ERZ772945.571-NODE-571-length-29321-cov-4.807524_pt1 | contig 29321 bp, 30 predicted proteins | sample MGYA00511681_ERZ772945 | MGnify/ENA primary metagenome ERZ772945 (study PRJEB29015, sample SAMEA2737943) | human oral metagenome | biome: human oral; feature: human-associated habitat; material: dental | place: China | collected 2143 ...
CCGTAGCCTGTCGGTGCTTTGGTGATACCTCTGTATCCGTTGTCCGGGTCATGATGACCTTTGCTCCGGCATCCTTTAAAAGCTGCTGAGCTACCTTAGCAATACGGAGAGTGATGCTTTTTTCCGTCACACCCGTAGGACCGATAGCTCCCGGATCTTCTCCCCCGTGTCCCGGATCAATCACAATTGTTTTTCCTTTGACCGTACCGAGTATTTCAATTTCCTCTAAATCAATATCCGGCAATTCGATCGGTTTTTCCGTTGTACTGGCCTTATCCGGCGCGGTCGTTTCTTTATCATCCGTCTCCGTATCATTTGGGGTAGCTGTTTTTTCACCGTCGTCGCCAACCGTTGTTCCATCCTTAGCCGATTGATTTGATGAACTTTGGTCACGGGACTGAGCTGTGTTCAGACGACCAATATCTATGATGACCCGATACGGAGCCGCACCTCCTTCCAGGGAAAAGACATCAAAGCCACCCTTATCGGCCTCTGTTTCCACAACAATGCGCACGGTATTCTTATCAAATTGTCCCACACGAACGCGGCTGGCAAAGGAACTCTTTAACACGCGATCTCGTACTACTTCAGTTCCCAATCGTGCATTATGAAGATTCACGACGATACGCCCTGGATTTGCCAGCACCATGGTATCATAATCGACTTCGGTATCTATGTCTACTACCAAACGAAGCCGGTCGGCGTCATTGCCCACGCGAAGTGCGTTCACCTGCGCCGGAGCGATATTTCCCGCACCGGTGGACGCAGCGCTCACCATTGGTCCCCCTGTTGAAATAAGGGCTAATATTATAATGAGTACCCGTATCATAAACCGTCCTCCACCCCCTTATCCTGCGTACTCCCTAAAACGCTTTAATATTCTACCGCAGATCAAAGGAAAGTACAATGAAAATCCCCCTAAAAAAGAACAGCCGTTCAAAATAGCGGCTGTTCTTTGAGAGTTATCCGATATTGCCATATTCGGCAATCATATCAACATGTTCTGCAGAAATATGCGGGTTCTCTCTTCCTGCGGGTTATCAAAGATCTGCGACGGAATATTCTCTTCTACGATAACGCCGTCAGCCATAAAAATCACCCGATTGGCGGCTTCTCGAGCAAAGGCCATTTCGTGTGTGACTACTACCATCGTCATGTGTTCCGCTGCTAGTTCTCGCATCGTCTTTAAAACTTCGCCAGTGAGCTCCGGATCAAGCGCTGATGTAGGTTCGTCGAATAGCATAATATCCGGCTCCATAGCCAATGCCCGAGCAATCGCTACCCGTTGCTGCTGTCCGCCCGAGAGTCGGGAAGGATAGGAATCTTTTTTATCATACAGTCCAACTTTTCGTAATAATTCTTCTGCTACCGGCAGTATATCTTCCCTTTTTAATCGCTTCACCTGCATGGGCGCTTCCAATAAATTTTCCAGCACGGTCATATGCGGGAAAAGATTAAATTGCTGAAATACCATGCCCATCGACGCCAGCAGACGACGCATTGTCTCGGATGATGCATATACTGCGCTTCCTTTATCGTCGCTTTTTACCAGAAATTCACCCTTGATTTCAATAGAACCGCTGTCAATGGTCTCTAAATGATTCAGACACCGCAAAGTGGTACTTTTCCCCGAGCCGGAAGGACCAATGACCGCCAGCACTTCTCCTTGCCGAACCTCAAAGCTGACACCTTTTAATACGTCCAGTCGTCCAAAACGCTTCCGAACATTCGAAACCCGCAGCATAACCTCGGAATTACAGATCAAATCGGCCACAATGCGCCTCCAGTTTTTTGAATATCCACGTCAGCACCGCTGTCATAAACAGGTAAAAGACACCGGCAATAAAAAACGCTGTCATGTCAAAATCCCGTTGTACGATGGTGCGCGCCACCCGCAAAAGATCATTCATCGCCAAAATATAAATCAATGACGTATCCTTAACTAAATTAATAGTTTCATTGCTCACCGGCGGCAAGACACGGTAGATCATTTGCGGTAGTACGATCCGTCGCATCGTCTGCATGTAGGTCATTCCCAAAGCTTTGGCAGCCTCATACTGTCCCCGCTCGATGGATTGAATGCCCGCACGAAATATTTCTGCAAAATAAGCGGCATAATTAAGAATAAAAGCCAAGAGTGCTGATGGTACTGGATCCAAGCGAATCCCTACCAAAGGTAAAGCAAAATATACAAATAAAAGCTGCAACATGAGCGGTGAGCCACGCATGATCCATATATAGAATTCCATGAGTCGACTCACGAACCGCATCTTAGAAAGTCGCGCCATGGCCCCAAAAAGCCCCAATGGGAGCGAAAGGAAAAGAGTAACCAAAAAAATTTGTAGTGTGACTTGTGCCCCACCTAAAATGGACCACGTCGTTTCCAAAAACTTTTCCATTGAAAGCCCCTTCCTTCACCGCAAAAAAGCGGCAAAGTGATGATTTATTATTTTATCGTACTCCTGGAGATAAAACAACCCGTATAAAAAACGCCGTTCATAAACGGCGTTTTTTTGTGACAATTAGCATCCGTTCATAATTTTCGATAGAGCTTCTCGATAGGGAGGACGTAAAATCCCGTGCTCAGTAATGATGGCCGTAATTAAAGAGGCATCGGTGACATCGAAGGCCGGATTAAATGCTTTGACATGAGGCGGAGCCATAGGTTTCTCGTACCACATCGTTGTCAATTCCTCTGCGGCACGCTCTTCAATACAGATATCCGCACCGCTGCGAGTATCCATGTCAATGGTAGAAGAAGGTGCACAAATATAAAAGGGGATGCCGAAGTACTTCGCTGCTATCGCTAAAGGGAGAGTACCAATCTTATTGGCCGCGTCACCATTGGACGCTACCCTGTCGCAACCAGTAATAACAGCGCTGGCCCATCCTTTACGCATAACAGAAGCCGCCATGCCGTCACCGATGAGAGTGACATCCAAGCCGGCCTGCATGAGTTCAAAAGCAGTCAAACGTGCGCCTTGCAATAAGGGGCGCGTCTCGTCGCAAAAGATATGAAATTTGTAGCCTCGTTCTTGTCCTAAATACATAGGCGCCGTAGCCGTTCCGTATCGGCTGGTAGCCAGTTTGCCGGCATTACAGTGCGTAATGATACCATCTCCGGGCTTTAATAGACGCAATCCATATTCGCCAATTTTACGGCAAATTTCAATATCTTCCTTTTGTATCCCCCGCGCTTCAGCCAAAAGACGCTTTTTTATCTCGGACACGTTAGTGGTGTCACAATCTGTTTCCACCACGGTCAACATGCGCCGTAAAGCCCAGGACAGATTGACTGCTGTAGGACGAGAAGAATTGAGATAGGCAGCGGCAGCCTGCAGCCGCGAAAAAAATTCGCTCCCCGATTCCGTTTCTATCTCTTTGGCCGCTAAATATAATCCATAGGCTGCCGCTACACCGATTGCAGGAGCCCCTCGTACTTTCAGGGAGTAAATCGCCTCCCAAATTTCTTTTTGCGTTTTCAAGTGTAAAAGGACAAGCGTATTAGGCAATTTTGTCTGATCAATGACGATCAACGTTGACGAAGCATCATCCAACGCCACCGTATCTTGAGTGAGGATCATCTTATCCATGCCGCTGGTCTCCCCCTATATGAACAGTCGTATGGCCTTCGGCACCGTTTCGATAATAAGCGGTAAATGAGGTCCTCGCTCTCCGTCGAGATCACTTTCTGCCGGTTCATCGGCCTGTACTTTAAAAGTTGTCGCTTGAATGTAAAGAATATTCTTATCCTGCGGATCAATTCGCCCCGCAATCACCGATGCGGCCAACGCCATGAATTCCGGCAAACTACACTGCCGGACCACCAGCATATCCAATTTACCATCGTCCAATTTAGCCAACGGCGCCGTGTTTTTTAACCCTCCGGCTATCGTGCTGTTCACGATAATAAAAAAATAAGCCGCCACATCGTATACTTTATCATCAGCTTCAATGTGAAGTTGCATAGTATGAAAGCGAGGTAACTCCCCGAGGCCCCGCAGATAATAAGCGGCTTTTCCCATGGCGTGTTTCAGCCGGGCATTGACTTCGTGCGCCACGGAAGTGAGCATTCCAGCGCTGGCCACATTGACAAAATATTCTGTCCCCACATGCCCCACGTCGCAAAAAATCGTCGTTCCCGATACGATGTGGTCAAAATAACCTTCTAAATCGTCATTGACGCCTAAATGCGAAACAAAATCGTTCGATGTGCCACTGCCAATGATGGCGAGGGGAATATCTAACTTCTCTTTCAATATAACATTGACCACTTCTTTGAGCGTACCGTCACCTCCGGCGGCCAATACGCCCGCAGGTGCCGCTTCGCGAATAAACGGCCCCATGTGGGTATCATCTAAGCGAGTGCGATAAGGAATCAACATACAGCCCCGCCGCTGAAAGGCCTCGATCATAAAATCAAGGCGCTGACGCAGTGTCGCATGGCCTGATACAGGGTTATATATAAGGACAAAACGTTTCATTGCAAATACTCCTCATCTACCGACAAAACTGATTTACGGTGTTTCCTTAAACACTCCGATGCGCCGTAAAAAACGAATGCTGATGGGGCCTATCATAGGAACCCGCTCCATATCGGCTTCTCGAATCCCCCCTATGAAAAGCATCACCGCAATATATACTCCGCAGCCCATGAAGGTTGCCCCAAAAGTGGATACAGTATCAAGTTCCCATGCCGTTAACGAAAAATCATAAAAAAGTTTAACTGCCGTCGCCATCACCATCGAAGCCCCGATAACTTTCAATAAATGTCCCCACTCCATACTATAGCCAGTATATTTATAGATAAAAACCATGTTGATAACCGCTGCCACCCCCATATCAGCTGCCGTGGCAAAAGCAGCGCCTAAAATCCCTAATGACGGCTCCGCCGTGAGGATCCAATTCAAAGCCACCTTAGCGGCAGCGGCTAAGAACATAGTTACCATGGGAATTGAAGGATGGCCCAAGCCTTGAAGGATACCGGTTGAAACCTGATGAAGCCCTAAAAGAACAATGGAAAAGGAACACGCCCAGACCGCCGGCCCCGCCCCCGGCGCACTGTATATGAGGGACGATATGGGGGTAGCCAAAACACAGACTACCACAAAAGCCGGAAAGCAAACGAAGTTGGAAATGCGGACACTGGCCGCCGTCTGTTCGTACAGACGACGCTTATTCTCCAACGCCCGCGCTTCGGATAACGCAGGAATAATACTGACCGCTAAAGAAGCGGTGATAAGGGTGGACAGATTAATGAGCGGAACCGCCATGCCGGTTAAATACCCAAAAAGCTCCGTTGCCTGATGAACCGTGTACCCGGCCACTTCCAATCGCTGCGGCACGATAATCAAATCAAGATTGGATACCACCGGCAACATGATGCTGGCCGCCGACACCGGTAAAGCGAGTTGAAAAATTCGCCTGATGATAGCCCAGGCGGAGATTTTGTATTCCTCGGGACGCGGCGCTAATTCCTCCGCTGTAAAGTCCCGGTGTATGTCACGATCCAGCCGCCAATGATAATACAACAACACCAAAAGCCCGGTAACTGCCCCGGCACAAGCGCCAAAGCTCGCGCCCGCCGCTGCGTACTCAAGCCCCCACGGTAAAAACAAACTAGCCAAAACAACCATGGAAATCACGCGGAAAATTTGTTCCACGATCTGAGAGACAGCTGTAGGGGTCATGCGCTGCCACCCTTGTAAATACCCCCGAGAACTCGCCAATAAAGTAACAAAAAAAATAGCCGGCGCCAATACCACCACCGAATAGTACGCACGCGGATCGCGAATCAAATGGTACTCAATGAGCCATCCAGCGCCCTCGTAGGTCAAAAGCGAAAATAGCAGACCTGTGAACAACATGAGCCCCATGGAAATGCGAAAGACCCGCCGCGCGCCAAAAATATCCTTTATGGCTACCCGTTCCGCTGTAATGATAGAAATCGCCACCGGGACCCCTGCTGTAGAGACCGATAAAGCGAAAAAATAGATTGGAAATGCCATTTGATAAAGGCCAATGCCCTCGCCGCCCAATACACGGGATACGAAAATCCAATTCAGCGAACCGATAACTTTGACCACTAAACCGGCCATTGTCAGAATAAAGGTTCCCTTCATCAAAGACTCGCCCGTGCTGGTTTTTTTTTCTTCTACTGATTGGCCGTTAATTATCAACACCGCCCTGTCTTCTCGTTCCCGGTCAGGGAGACTGGCAAAATGCGTCATTTTTCTAAAGTATATATCCTTTTCCGATACATCTTTAAATACTATATCACATCTACGTTGAAGCGTACAATCTCTATCCCCCTCTCTTAAATTAGAAAAATTCCTTGCTAAAAGCACGTTATTTGTGCTAAAATAATTTTTGTTATGTATAGAACCTATCGTCTGTTTTAAGGAGGTGTGTTGCATGGCACATGTTTGTGAGGTCTGCCATAAGGGAGTCATGAGCGGGATGAATGTTAGCCATTCCCATCTAAAGACAAAACGCCGCTGGAACCCAAATATTCAGCGAGTTCGCGCCGTAGTGAACGGAGAAGTGAAACGCATCAATGTCTGCACCCGTTGCCTGCGCTCCGGCAAGGTACAGCGCGCCGTTTGACCGAAGAAAAAACAGCGATATATAAAAAAGCCTGCCCTAAATAGGGCAGGCTTTTTTATATATCGCTTCATCTGCGCCCGTTGCTGTGATGCTCCTGCAGCTGATTTGCTACATGGAGGAGGGCAATGAGTTCTTCTTTATTGAATTGATATTTTTCTCCGCAAAATTGGCAGCAAACTTCAGTATGTCCGTCTCGTACAAGCTGTTCTAAATCTTTGAGTTCTAATGTCAACAGGATCTCTTCCGTACGCCGTTTTGAACATTGACAGCGAAAAACTGGCTCTTCCGTTGCTAGATACCGAATATCCATACCCGGTAAAAGTTCGGCAATCATCCCTTTTGCGTCAAGGCCACTATCTATCATAGCCGATACCGCGCGAAGTTCCGAAAGATTTTTTTCCAAGCGAGAAAGAGTCTCTTCCGAAGCGTTCGGAAGAGGTTGAATAATGAATCCGCCGGCCGCACGCACGCTGCCATCCTTTTCCACTAAAACGCCTAACCCCACACTGGAAGGTGTCTGTTCGGACTGAAACAAGTATTGCGTCAAATCCTCAGCGATTTCGCCAGAATATATTTCACAGCTCCCGGTAAACGGTTCTCTTAATCCTGTGAATCGCGTTACTGATAGAATTCCTCGGCCAACGCCCTGACCGACCGATAATTTGCCGTTTGTCAACGGTAATTCCACTTCCGGGTGGGCCACATATCCGCGCACCGCACCTTCCGCCGAAGCGTCGGCCGTGATGCTCCCTAACGGACCATCTCCCTGAAATTTTACCGTGATACATTCTTTTTCTTTCAGAGTTGCAGCTAAAAGTAATGCTCCGGTCATAGTACGCCCTAACGCTGCGGAGGCCAGCGCGCCACAGCCGTGCCTCTGTGACGCCTCATTCACGAGATTTGTTGTCACCGCAGCATAAACGCGCACGTCTTCTGCCACAGCTTTCACCAAATGATCCATGTGTTCTCCTTATTGTCAAACGAACATCTTTCAAAAAGATAATAAATCTTGTATGTATACCATATTCACCCGTCTTATTTGTCGCCCTCAGCCAATCTGACGCAGGAGGCTGACCATCTCCATCGCCGCCATGGCTCCGTTAGCCCCCTTATTGCCGGACTTTGTCCCCGCCCGTTCCACAGCCTGCTCAATACTATCTGTTGTGAGGACACTGAAAATCACCGGTACACCGGTAGAAAATCCGGCCTGTGCAACGCCTTTCGCAACCTCGCTGCAAACATAATTGTAATGGGAAGTCGCGCCGCGAATCACCGCCCCCACGCAAATGATGGCGTCATATTTATGACTATCTGCCATTTTTTTCGCTGCCAAAGGGATCTCAAAAGCACCCGGCACCCATACCACGTCTATCTTCTCTTCCGATATGCCGTGCCGCCGCAGCATATCCAGCGCTCCTTCCAATAATTTACGAGTGATAAATTCATTAAAACGGGCGGCTACGATACCCATTCGCATACCTTCCGCCTGATACGTTCCTTCCAAAATATTTGCCATTTTCTTAACCTCTCTCCTTTATTCTTCTGCCAAAAGGTGTCCCATTTTTATTTTTTTGACGGTCAAATAGCGTTGATTGAATTTATTGGCGTGTACCTCCAGTGGAACACGCTTAACAATATGGAGCCCATGCCCCTCAAGCCCCGCTCGTTTAGCCGGATTATTCGTTAAAAGACGAATGGTCGTCAATCCTAAATCAGATAAAATTTGTGCGCCGATGCCATAGTCACGCAAATCAGGTGCAAAACCCAACAGGACATTGGCTTCTACTGTATCCTTCCCTTGATCCTGCAAAGCATAAGCACGCATTTTATTCGCCAATCCGATGCCGCGTCCTTCTTGACGCATATACAACACGACACCACAGCCCTCCTGTTCTATGCGTCGCAAGGCCGCTGCCAACTGTTCACCGCAATCACAACGCATTGATCCCAAGGCATCCCCCGTCAGACACTCAGAATGTACGCGCACCAAAACGTTTTCCTTCCCCGTGATGTCTCCCTTAACAACGGCCAAATGGCATTTACCGTCTAAAGTACTTTCATATGCCTTGATACGAAAGTGACCATATTTGCTAGGAAAATCAACGTCCGCCACTCGTTTGATAAAAGTTTCCGTACGTTTTCGATACTCGATTAATGCTTGCACCGTAAGAATCCGTAGGTTATGTCGAGCTGCAAATTCCATAAGTTGCGGTGTCCTCATCATGTGACCGTCATCCTCCATGATTTCACAGCAAAGACCGGCAGGATAAAGCCCCGCTAAACGAGCCAAATCGGTCGTGGCTTCTGTATGCCCCGCCCGGCGTAATACCCCCCCTGGCACTGCCCGCAACGGAAACACGTGGCCCGGCCGACGAAAGTCGGACGGTTTCGCTTGGGGATCAATAAGCCTTTTTACCGTTTGGCAGCGTTCATAGGCGGATATACCGGTTTCCGTATCGTAAGCATCCACGGAAACGGTAAACGCTGTCTCATGATGATCGGTATTATTAGCCACCATCTGTGGAATGTTCAGTGCATCCAGCCGTTCTCCTTCCATGGGCGTGCAGATCAGCCCCTTCGCATAAGTCGCCATAAAATTAATGGCTTCCGGTGTAACATGTTCCGCCGCGATGATGATATCCCCTTCGTTTTCTCGGTCCTCATCATCCACAACCACCACCATTTTCCCCTGCCGAATATCCTCAATGGCATCCTCGATGGCCGAAAATTCCATATAGTTCACGCTCCTTATCTTTCGAAAGCACTGATAAATTTAGTCCTATGTCTTGGCGCATCTTTTTCGCCCTGCCTGGAGAGTACATCCTCCACAAAGCACCCCTCTGCGTCCGATTGATTGACAGGGCAAAAATTCGATGCCCATCTGAAGGACTTCATTTGAGCAGTGTTTCCTCTCTCAAAAATTAAAATCCGTACTGCTCCAAAAAAACGCGTGTGAGCCCGAGAGATGCTGGCTGTTCCTGAGATTTTACCGGTGGCAGAAGAAATTTCTCCACATACTTCCCCACCACATCATTTTCGATATTAAGTCGATCCCCCGTTTTTTTTTCGTGCAGCGTCGTGATTTGCCGCGTATGGGGAATCAGAGAAACGCTGAACCACGCTTCTGTCACCGCGGCGACGGTGAGACTGACGCCTTCTATGGCCACTGATCCCTTTTCTATCACATACCGCAGGATTGCTGCCGGAGCCGCGATGCGAAAAACCCGGGCGTTTTTTTCCTCCTGTACGTTGATGATCCGCCCTACACCGTCAATATGACCGTTGACGATATGTCCTCCGATACGCCGCTCCAAGGTCAGCGCTCGCTCTAAATTGACCGTGCTGCCGATACACAGTTCTGCCAGTGTAGTGCGACGAAAGGTTTCCGGCATAATATCCACGATAAACGTCTGTGCATCAAAGTCCGTCACCGTCAAACAAACGCCGTTGACTGCTATACTATCCCCTTTGTGAATTCCCTTCAAGACCACCTCGGCCTTGAGGCGCATACTGCCGTTGCTCATCGCCTGCAACTGTCCAACCTCTTCAACAATGCCGGTAAACATCGCTGTTTTCCCTCTCTTCCCCCGACACAGCATACGATGGAGAGACGGCTCCCCCTGCCTTTTGCACATAACCTGTCAAGACCACGTCGTCTCCCAACCACTCCATTTGAATATCAGTCAATGCCGCCGCTTCCGTCAGATGGGAAAAACCTTCTCCACCCACTGCCCCTACGGCAGTGCGCCCGCCTAAAAACTTGGGGGCCAAGAAAGCCGTGACCTTATCCGCCAATCCCGCTACTAAAAAAGAAAAATTCACGGTGCCGCCGCCCTCAATGAGAAGAGAGCATATCTCCCGTTTTCCTAATTGTGCCAACAGACATGGCAGGTCAACGTGCGGGCCTTTACCACAGTAAAGAATTTCAGCCCCCGTCTGCCGCAGCGCTTTCACGCGCACCTCAGGTGCCGCTTCGGTAACTGCGATGAACGTTGGCGCTGCCTGATCATGGAGAAGTTTTGCCGTCAAGGGGGTTCGCGCCCTACTGTCCAATACGATCCGACGGGGATTATGTCCCTCAACTGGCCAGCGCGTAGTGAGTTGCGGGTCATCGGCCAGCACCGTACCCACCCCAACGAGAATACCATCCATTTCATCCCGCATTGCATGGCCTTGCCGCCGCGCCGCTTCTCCGGTGATCCATCGTGATTCCCCATCTACCGTCGCTATGCGGCCATCTAAAGACATGGCCATCTTCATCCAGACGAAAGGCATTCCCGTCGTCACCCATTTAATAAAGATCTCGTTTTGTCGGCGCGCTTCTTCTTCCAAGACACCGCAGCGCACATCGATCCCGGCATCTTGCAGCATGGCTATGCCTCGGCCGCTGACCACCGGATTCGGATCCTCCATCGCCACTACTACGCGACGAATCCCAGCCCCAATAACGGCTTTCACGCAGGGCCCAGTGCGGCCGTAATGAGCACACGGCTCCAACGTCACATAGAGAGTTGCACCGACCGCGAGTTTCTTCGCCATGTTCAGCGCGTGAATTTCCGCATGTTCCGTTCCCGCTTGCCGATGCCACCCTACAGCGACGATTCGATTTTCGCGGACAATAACGGCTCCCACCAAAGGATTCGGCGACGTCCGTCCCCGTGCGTTTTCCGCTAACCGCAGCGCTTCACGCATATACGCTTCGTCCTGCAACCGATATCACCTCGATAAAAAACCGCTCCTTAAAAGGAGCGGTCACACACCACATTGTGGTATCCAATGTCTTTTTTCATCCAGACTATACTGTCGGCCTTGGAATTTCACCAAGTCATGCCATACGGCTCGCGGGCTATACCGCCGGTGAGGAATCGCACCCCGCCCCAAAGACTGCCTATAAAATTGTCAATGCCGTTATCATACCATATCTTTTTCGCAAGTGCAAATCGAGAAGGACGTTTCAGGGAAGCGTCTTGAACTGACTGACAGGCCAAAATACCAGCATAGCCTTGCCTTTGATCAGATCAAAAGGGACAAATCCCACATCGGCAAAGCGGCTGTCTTCCGAATTATTACGATTATCTCCCATGACAAAAATATGCCCATCTGGCACTGTTGCTAAAGGATAATTTCCCCGCGTCTTACTTAAAATGTACGGTTCATTTAGAAGTGCGGCATTCACATAGACCCGGCCGTCTCTGATTTCAATCGTATCTCCAGGGACAGCAATCACCCGTTTGATAAAATCTCGACTGGGATCACGAGGATATCGGAAGACTAAAATTTCTCCTCGCTCGGGGGGGCGAAAACGATAGATGAATTTGTTGACAACTAACCGCTCCGCACTCTGCAGTGTCGGACGCATCGACGGTCCGTCCACCAGATACAGTTCTACAATGAAATAGCGGATGAAAAACGCCAGTACGACGGCGATTGCTATGGAAACAATCCAATCTTTGATTTCTTCTCCCAAAGAAGTCATAACCATCCTCCCAAAAGACAAATAGGGACTGTCGCCAGTCCCTATCGTTCATTTTAGTGACGTTCTCTAATACGCGCTGCCTTGCCCGTAAGATTTCGAAGATAATAGAGCTTCGCCCGACGCACGATCCCCCGGCGCGTGACCTCGATCTTCTCAATACGCGGCGAATGAACCAGGAAAGTACGTTCGACACCGACGCCGTAAGATATCCGGCGCACGGTGAACATTTCCCGAACCCCTACACCCTGCCGGGCGATTATGATCCCTTCAAATACCTGGATGCGTTCCCGGCTGCCTTCGACAATCTTCGCGTGAACTTTCACCGTGTCGCCTGGACGAAATTCGGGAATATCCGATCGAAGCTGTTCCTGTTCCAAAGCCTGAATAATGTTCATTTGTCTTTCCTCCCATTCCGCGACGTTCTTGGCAGACTGCATCCATCCAGAGGAACGCCCGTATACCGCATTATAATATCATACCCGGAACAGCCGTGCAAGAAATATTTTTCCGTACGACCACTTCGACTGTAAAATGATTACCGTCAGTCTTGTGTTTTATGCTGTCCGTATCTTCTGTCACCATAGCGTCTGTATTCACCGCTTTGAATATGCTGCCACCAGGTCCCGTGCTCAAGATACCAACGGATAGTTTTCTCTATCCCCGCTGCGAATGACGTCTGCGGCTCCCACCCCAAGACAGCATGAATTTTTGACGGATCAATGGCATATCGACGGTCATGTCCCTTGCGATCCGGCACGTAATTGATCAGGTTTTCCGGCTTTCCCAACGCCTCTAAAATCATCCGCACAACGTCGATGTTGCGGCGTTCGTTGTGACCGCCAATATTAAATATCTCTCCTGCTCTGCCCCGTCGCAAAATAAGATTCACCGCTGCACAGTGATCTTCCACATAGAGCCAATCGCGGATATTTTCCCCCGTTCCATAAACAGGAAGACTTTTACCTGCCAAAGCGTTGAGAATGCTTAAGGGAATGAGCTTTTCCGGGAAATGATACGGGCCGTAATTATTAGAGCAGCGAGAAATGGTGACCGGAAGACCGTAGGTGCGGTGATAAGCCATGACCAAGAGATCGGCCGAAGCTTTTGATGCCGAATAAGGGCTGGATGCGTGGAGATTTGTCTCCTCCGTAAAAAACAGGTCAGGTCGGTCGAGGGGCAAATCACCATAAACCTCGTCGGTAGAAATCTGATGATAACGCTCTATGCCATACTTACGACAGGCATCCAGCAAAACTCCCGTTCCCATAAAATTCGTCCGCAGAAAAACGTCCGGTTGTTCAATAGATCGATCCACATGGCTTTCAGCAGCAAAATTGACGAGGATATCGGGCTTTTCCTGAGCAAACATCTCGTAGACAGCTGCCCGATCAGCGATGTCGCCTCGAATGAACCGAAAATGCGGATTTTTTTCCGCCTCTTTTAGCGTTTCCAAATTTCCAGCATAAGTTAACGCATCATAACAAAGAATATTATCTTCGGGATGATGCGATAGTTGGTAGTAAATAAAATTACTGCCGATAAATCCAGCACCGCCGGTGACCAGGATCTTCATTGGGCTCTCTCCTCATAGACAAAATTCAAGGTTTGACCCCGTTGAGTTAATAGAGGCGCCCTACGATCCTTTTCAGAAAGGATGACCGGCTCTATAGGCCACGCGATCCCAATGGCCGGATCGTCCCAACGGATATTGCCATCGCATTCCGGCGCGTAGTAATTATCCGCCTTATATTGCACCTCAGTGTTATCAGCGAGGGTGACAAAACCGTGGGCAAATCCCCTGGGAATAAAAAGCTGCCGTTTATTTTTCTCACTGAGTCGTACCCCTATCCACCGAGCATATTGGGGTGATCCGCGCCGAATGTCCACCGCCACGTCAAAAATTTCACCGCGCGTACAACGCAAAAGTTTAGCCTGCGACATGGGATTCAGTTGATAATGCAGCCCCCGTAGCGTTCCTCGCATCTCTGAAAAAGAGTGATTATCCTGCACAAAATCTGCTTGGATCCCAGTTTCTTCCAGACGCCGTCGTGACCAGCTCTCCATAAACCAGCCGCGCCTGTCTCCAAAGATTTGCGGTGTGATAACATAAACTCCTCTAAGTTTCGTTTCCCTTATCTCCACCCCTTATCCTCCTCATTCTCCAAGCATTTGCAGCAAATATTGACCATATTCATTCTTTTTCAGCGGCTCTGCCAAGCGCCTTACCTGTGTCTTGTCAATGAGGCCCATGTGATAAGCGATCTCTTCAACACAAGCAATCTTGAGGCCTTGCCGTGCCTGAATTGTCTGCACAAAAGCCGCTGCCTGCAAAAGCGATTCATGAGTGCCCGTATCGAGCCAAGCACAGCCGCGCCGCATCTTTTCCACCCGCAGCGTTCCCGCCGTCAGGTAGGCTTTGTTCACGTCTGTGATCTCTAATTCGCCCCGTGGGGACGGTTTGATAGTACGCGCGATATCAACGATATTGGCATCGTAAAAATAAAGCCCTGTCACTGCAAAATTTGAACGGGGTCGCACCGGTTTTTCTTCCAGACTCAAAGCCCGGCCATCGGGAGCAAATTCCACGACACCGTAACGTTCCGGCTCCCGCACATAGTAGGCGAAGACCGTCGCCCCCTCCTCTTGCTGCGCTGCACGCCGCAAAGCGACCGTTAAATCAGCACCATAAAAAATATTATCTCCTAAGACCAAAGCGCAGCCTTCTCCGGCAATAAAATTTTCCCCGATCAAAAAAGCCTGTGCTAAGCCGTCAGGCATAGGCTGCACCGCATAAGAAATCGATACCCCCCATTGACTGCCGTCCTCCAAAAGAAGTTGGAAATTATGAATATCATGCGGGGTAGCGATCACTAAAATATCTTCAATGCCCGCCAAGAGAAGCACTGACAATGGGTAATACACCATCGGCTTATCATAGACCGGCATCAGTTGTTTGGATACCACCTTCGTCAACGGGTAGAGCCGCGTCCCGGAACCACCTGCCAAAATGATCCCTTTTTTTATCATAACCTTCCCTCCCCGCCTTGGTAACCGCGCATATAAACCATAAAGCCATTGTTTTCCCCTATATGGTATGCGAGAACCGAGTGTACGTCAATCTATCTGTTACGTAATTTATTACGCAAAAAAGGGAAACTTCCCAATGGTTCCCTTACTGACACAGATCGTCTTCAAAAACCCTTGTTCAAAGATACGCGGCGATAGCTTGGGTCATGGTGTCGGTATTGGCTTTCTTAAATCCTTCTTTCCAGATATCAGCAGTACGATATTCCAATAAAGCAGCGGTACAGGCATCCTCAATCGCCCGAGCCGCTTTCTCTTCCCGTAAAGAATAACGAAGCAGCATGGCCCCCGACAGGATCGTACCGATAGGATTGGCGATTCCCTTTCCGGCAATATCCGGTGCTGACCCGTGGATTGGCTCGTACAGGCTGGCATAAGTACCGATGCTGGCACTGGGCATCATCCCAATGGAACCGCTGATGACAGCCGCTTCGTCACTTAAAATATCGCCGAAAAGGTTCCCTGTGCAGATAACATCGAACTGCGTCGGCCGCAGAGCCAGCTGCATCGCGCAGTTATCCACGTACAGGTGCTCCAGTGAGACATCAGGATACGTCTCCGCTACTTTCGTCACCGTTCGACGCCAGAGGCGTGATGTCGCCAAGACATTGGCCTTATCGACGGAGGCCACCTTGCTTCGCCGCGCCCGGGCGGCGTCAAAAGCCAAACGGGCGATGCGCTCCACTTCTGGCACGGAATAATTTTCTAAATCCCAAGCACGCTCCGTCCCCTCATACATCTCGGATTCACAACGGTCACCGAAATAAATGCCGCCGATGAGCTCCCGCACGATGAGTAGATCCACCCCCTGCACCAATTCGGGCTTTAAGGGAGAATATTCCCGCAAGGCATCAGATACTTTAACGGGACGAAGATTGGCATAGAGCCCCAGACTTTTACGCAGACCTAAAATCGCTTTTTCCGGCCGCAGAGAAGGCTTCACGTTGTCCCATTGATCGCCCCCTACCGCGCCGAATAACACCCCGTCCGAAGCCTTCGCTGCCGCGATTGTCTCATCCGGCAATGGCGTTCCATATTTATCGTAAGCCGTACCTCCGGCGTCATAATATTCATAACTTAAATCCAAATCAAATTTCACCGCGATTTTTTTGAGAACGACCACCGCCGCTGCCGTGATCTCTCTCCCAATCCCATCGCCGGGAATGACAACGATTTTTTTCGACATCAGTCCAGCCCCTTCCTCACTCGGCCTTCGTTTTTCCTTTGATATAATTGACGAGTCCCCCGGCTTGGGCGATCTCCTGCACAAAGCCCGGCAGGGGATGGGCTATAAAGCGCTCACCGGTGGTGACGTCCTCAATCACACCCGTGCCTGGATCCACTCGCAAAATATCACCTGCCTTGATTTTTTCTACCTCAGCACCGATTTCCAAGAGAGGCAAACCGATATTGATACCATTGCGATAGAAGATACGAGCGAAACTGTCTGCCACGACCACCGGCACTCCGGAGGCCTGAATGGCAATAGGAGCATGCTCTCGCGAGGAACCGCAGCCAAAATTTTTGCCGCCGACGATGATATCCCCCACCTGTACTTGCTGGCTGAATGTAGGATCAATATCTACCATGCAGTGAGAGGCCAGCTCTATCGGATCAAAACTGTTTAAATAACGCGCCGGAATGATAACGTCCGTATCCACATGGTCACCGTAGCGCCAGACTTTTCCTTCCATTTTCATTCATGCCACCTCCTCTGGGGCCGCAATCCGCCCCAGGACGGCACTGGCCGCCGCCACATGGGGCCCTGCTAAATAAACTTCACTGTCCACATGCCCCATCCGGCCGCGGAAATTACGGTTCGTAGTAGAAACGCAACGTTCCCCCGCCGCTAAAATCCCCATGTGCCCCCCCATACACGGACCGCAGGTAGGCGTTGACACCGCTGCCCCCGCTTCCACAAAAATCTGCAGATAGCCTGCCGTCATGGCATCCAAATATACCTGCTGACTGCCCGGAATGACGATACATCGAACATTGGGATGTACTTTTTGCCCTTGGAGAATATCAGCGGCGATGGCTAAATCTTCCAAACGCCCATTGGTACAGGAACCTATGACCACCTGTTGAATGGGGATCTCCCCGATCTCAGAAACGCGTTTCGTATTTCCCGGTAAATGCGGAAACGCTACTACCGGTTCCAGCCGGGAGAGATCAATCCGGATCGTACGAACATAGGTGGCATCAGGATCCGGAGCCACTGGCTCATAAGTCATCTTCATCCGGCCTTCCACATACGCCCGCGTACGCTCGTCAAACGGAAAAATGCCGTTTTTCCCTCCCGCTTCAATGGCCATGTTGGCAATCGTGAAGCGATCCGTCATGGAAAGCTCCGCCACCCCCGGTCCGGTAAATTCCAACGCCTGATAAAGAGCACCGTCCACGCCGATCTCACCGATTAATGTCAGGATTACATCTTTACCGTTCACATATTTTGGTTTTTGTCCCTTTAACTCCACCTGGATGGCTGCCGGCACCTTAAACCATGCTTCACCGGTTGCCATGGCTACAGCCAGATCTGTAGTCCCTACGCCAGTAGCGAAGCTATTGACAGCCCCGTAGGTACAGGTATGGGAATCCGCCCCGATAGTCAGCATTCCCGGCCCCACCAATCCCTTATCCGGCAGGATGACATGTTCGATGCCCGCATCTTGTCCCACCTCAAAATAATGGACGATATGATATTTTCGAGCAAAGTCACGTACGATCTTCGTCAATGCCGCCGTCTTTATATCTTTGTTGGGGGTAAAATGATCCGGCACCAAAGCGATCTTCGTATTATCAAAGGGCGGCCGCCCTATTTTTTCCAGTTCCTTAATTCCCGGCGGCGCGGTGATATCATTCGCCAACACCATATCCAAAGTGCAGGTGATCAGTTCCCCCGCCGCCACCGAACCTCTCCCCGCATGACGGGCTAAGATCTTTTCTGTCATATTCATACCCATAAATATCACCTCATACCGTCCGTCACCCACACCGCCCAAAAGGCAGGGCGCATGTCCTCTGCCATACGATAAATCGGCTTGCTCCTAAGTATGAGAGCAAACCGATCCGTATGAATATCCGTAAAAAACTTCTTTAAAATTCCAATTTATCCTGCCCTTTGAGCCATGGCATCATGCCGCGCAGTTCCCGCCCCACTTTTTCGATGGGATGTTCACCGTGAATGCGGCGTTGAGCGAGAAAATTTGCCCGGCCCGCCGCCCGGTTTTCTAAGAGCCAATTGCGGGCAAACGTCCCATCTTGAATCTCCGTCAGCGCTTCCTTCATCGCCGCCTTGGCCTCGGCCGTGACAATCCGCGGCCCCACCATATAATCACCATATTCTGCCGTATCGGAGATCGACCGACGCATCTTTTCCATACCGCCCTCATACATTAGATCAACGATGAGTTTCATCTCATGGAAACACTCAAAATACGCCATCTCCGGCTTATACCCGGCCTCCACTAACGTCTCAAATCCCGCCGTAATGAGGGACGTGATTCCGCCGCAGAGAACGCACTGTTCACCGAAAAGATCCGTTTCTGTCTCATCCTTGAAGGTCGTTTGAATGACACCGGCCCGTGTCCCACCGATCCCTCTGGCATAAGCCAAAGCAAGTTCAAACCCATTTCCCGTAGCGTCCTGCTCCACCGCGAAAACATCCGGCACACCGCTGCCCTCCGTAAAGGTACGGCGCACGAGGTGCCCTGGCCCCTTGGGTGCCACCATAAACACATCGACATTCTCTGGTGGTACAATCTGTTTGAAATGGATATTAAACCCGTGAGCAAAAGCCAGTGCGCTGCTGGCCTTAAGATTCGGCCCGATTTCAGCGCGATAGACATCTGCCTGCTTCTCATCGGGAATCAGAATCATAGTGACATCTGCTTCACTAACAGCTTCTGCTACTGGCAGCACCTTGAGTCCGTGCGCCTCCGCGGCATTCTTAGATTTGCTTCCCTCATAAAGGCCGATTACCACCTTGACACCGCTGTCTTTGAGGTTCAGCGCGTGGGCATGTCCCTGACTGCCATAGCCGATAATGGCCACCGTTTTATTCTTGATGACATCCCAGTTTACATCTTGATCATAATAAGTTTTTGCCATATCTAATTCTCCTCCTTGTGCTTGACCTGAAACTCCCTGATATTTTTCTTTAAAACTACTCCATCGATAAACAAAAAAGCCCCTGCTGCCTATTTTTCGGTAGGCAGCAGGGGCGAAATCTCGCGGTACCACCCTGCCTTTTGCTCATGTCCATCGCTGGCCTTCATTAACGCTGAATCACGTCCGCGCCTATAAAATCCCTTTCAACGCGAAAGCTCCCGGGTGATGTCGTCCATCCTCACCTGCCGTCTTACACCCGCCGCCGACTCTCTTTAAGGTTTCCCAGATGGCCTTTGTCCCGTTCATGACTTTTTTCGTCCGCCTGTCAAGAGGCGAATAATTGTAAATATGTACTCATTATGTCAGTATCCCACCCATTTGTCAACCTCGTATCCAAAAATTCCTGACATTCTTATGTGACTTAGCACCCCGAAAGTGGTGATGATAGATACGTCCATTCATAAAACCAATATGTGTTTCACAAAATCTCTGTGTGAACTTCATCCGCCGAGCTGGCGAATGAAAGCTAAGGATTTAAGCTCTTTTCCTAAAAGCTGACGCAGACTGGAGAGAAGAATTTCCTCCGCCGTCAGTAATTCCTCTCTTTTGACCCGAAAAGGTACCGGATGTACCCAATCGAGGGATGTTAAGGTCAGGCAAAAGGTTTGTTGGGCGACAGGAAACGGCTGCACGGCAGATCCTGAAGGAGCACAGTTTGAACAAAGAACACCCCCATCGGCCGTTGACAAAAAAGCGTCGCCTTCAATCTCTCGACCGCAACGAATACACCCTTCATATTTACTGCCAACACCGGCGAACTCCATGAGCTGATAGCCGGCCGCCAGTGCCGTCAATCGCGGATTACGCTTACCAAAAGTCGCCAAAACAAGTGGCAGCCAATCGTAGAGAGGACGGTTAACAGCCCCTTCCGGTTCCAATTCTAAGAGCAGTTCCGCTACGAAAGACGCGTAAGCCATAGCGAGCAGATCCGTTTCCAAATACGGGAACCGCTGGCGAATCGTCGCCTGTCGCACGGTGTCGACACGACTGCCTTCCGTCAAAGAAAGTTCCACCACGTTGAACATCTGCATGGCTCCCGCCAGCGCACTTTTCGGACGGCGGCAGCCGAACGCCGCTGCTTTAATTTTTCCCCGATCACGCGAAAAAAACTGGAGCATCTTATCCGCATCGCCCCAGTTCTTCACCCCCAATATAATGGCTTCCGTTGTATATTGTGCCAACTGTCCCCCGCCTTCCCTGCAGAAAAAGCCTTTTCGCTCTCAGTCAAAACCTAAACTTTTCAAGATCGCGTCGCGATTGCGCCAGTCTTTTCGCACCTTCACCCAAAGATCAAGATATACCTTCGTCCCCAGCATGACCTCAATGTCGTGTCGAGCCCGCTGGCCGATTTCCCGCAGCATGGAACCGCGATTTCCGATAACGATCCCTTTATCGTTCTCTAAGAGTCTACGGAACGATACCAAAGTTGAATCTGCGATATCTGCGAGACGACGTGTATCGACGCGCGATTCATCTTCTAGCAAATTCAACATCAATGACATACCTGCCAAACCATTGTACAGGTCGAATCCCGACGGCGAGATCGACCATTGATTCGGAGCGGAGGCAATCATGATCGGATATCCCATCACCCCGTCCACGATGTAAACATGATTCGACACCCATGTCAGAATGTCGTTAGCAGCTTCCAATTTCAGTTCATCAGACCCTGAAAACGCATCGAAACTGATTCGTGGCCTAGTCTGACAAGCATCTGAAACCAACAATCCGAAAGCGATCTCAAGTAAGTACCGTTGCCGAGCAAGATCTTGTTCGCTCATATTCGAAACGTGTTTCAGCAGACGCTCCATAGGGTAGAATCCGCTCTTAAATCGATATCCATCTACGTTAAACTCGCCGGTGCCAAGACAAATAGACACCAAAGGGATAGCTCCTGCCCGGAGTGCCCCAATTTCAGCAGCGATAAGATTCGATCGAGACGATAGCCCTTCGAATCGAAGCAGAAGCTTACTCAAACAGAGGTCATGTGCAGCCCCATCCGTCATAAAATCAGGATGGCAAGATTCAATTTGAATCTTTGCGTAGATCATAGTCGGTCGACACACAACCCGGAAACTACTTCTACTCGCACGCTCAACAAGCATTTCGAAATCATCAGAATTCTCCAAGATACCTCTATACGCTCGCGTGAAACTCGTGATAAAGTCAGATCGGTATTCGATGAGTAATTGCCTTCCCGCGACAGGATCTGCATCGTCAAAAACAGCATCATCAGTGACCACACGCACATTATCGACTCCGTCGATACGGAACTGTGGAACTTTAAAAGTAGTGCGCTCATCGGCCCGATATCCGAATACGGAAATATCGGCTACACTCTCCCGATTTCGATTCTCGTTATTAGAAACGAGTGGCTGTGGAACAATGCCGATTGTGTGAGCACCACACGAAATTAGACTACTCACAGGATTTTTCTGCGTCAATGTTTCAAAATCGATAGGTCTAATCGGATGAACGACACATTCTGAATCGATAACAGAAATACCCTTCTTTCCAATACAAACATTTTCGTGATGCATGTCATCGGCTTGCAATGCGTAAAGAATAGCGGTCAAGGAGCCAAGTTGTCTCGCCAATAGAGCCGCATTTTCCTGCGATACATCAGTTGTCTCGACGAACTCTTCCCAATAGTATTCGGGTCGAGGAACGTATGTTAACGTATACGGCAGGTCCGGAATTCCTGCCCGATCGAGAATCCCCACTGTCGATTCGAGAATGATCTCGCCGAGGTCGCGGTTTGTAAACACACTTGACCCCGCAAGCTTCGAGCACAATTACTGTGGCGCCACCGTGGGGATCACCCATATTGGCATGCAATTCTACATTAGTAGAATTTCCATTATTTCCAAATTTGTTAACGAGATCGTCCCAATCTGAAATCAGACGCTCGGCGAAAATAATGGTGGCACGAACCCAGTTCATCAGAGCTATGACACACTTTTTCCACACCATCGGGTAGTCTGAAAGAATCTGACGCCTGAACCATTCCTCGGTGCAGACTTTGTAAAAATCATTCAAACCATTGCTGCGATAGTTTCTATTGTAATGAAGAACCATCGTTGGTGTAATAAATTTGAATAAGAGTTCAGTCGGAACTGATTCTACGAGACCGTTGAATAGAATATCGCGATCAATAACTTCTGGCCATGAAAGACCTTCGACTCCAGCGAGCATATCATCAACGGCAGCGTTAACGATATCTTCGACAAGATTCAAGAATCCATGCGTACCTTGAGAATCCTGACCATCGGCATGCCTATTCCACCAAACTATAAGTTGTTCCGCCCACTTCGGAGGCTCCATGCCAGCGCTCCGAAACAGCAAAGACTCTTCAGTCTCATCGACAAGAATGCGCAGTTTCTCCTCCGTCACACGGAGTGGCATAAGAGCGCTTTTAATGTCGACGCCACGACGTCGAAATATCGCCAACCGTTTCCAATTTAACCAGTTGGCTTCCCCAGATCTTACACGTGGATCGCCGGGAAGGCCAGCTCTCTCTGGAATAGACAGAGTTCGCTGCCAATTCGTTTCAGCGAGCGAGATCATAAATATCCTCCAAAATTGTCTCGCGGGATCGACGAGGCGCTGTGCATTCCATCAAAAGACAGTAATACTCACGCCTCGTCGACCTAGTAGCGATGTCCGGGTTCTCTCAGCAGGTCTGCCCGGGGCAGATCAAGCCGCACCTCGTGAAGCTGGAGTACCAAGGCAGGCACCAGCAACACCCGATGGTCTTGTACGCACCAGATCCAGCGGCCGCAACAGACCCGAACGCGTCCTCGGGAACCTCTTCGAGACAGACCGCACTCAGTCCGAGCTGCTCGTCCGCGACCTCCTCGATCATCATCTTTGTCACCTCCTCTCTTATTCCTTATTTCTACAACACGAGCAAGAGTCAATCAGCAGCACGCCCGCGTTCCGAGCCTGCACGATCCCCACAACACAGTGTCACCGAAACACTGCGTGATCGTGAGGATACCGCAAGCCCAGGAGCTACCGCCAGACGACTCGCCGAGCTGACTGTCATCGAGCTCCACCGTGAACAGGTAGTCGTCGTTGTTATTCATCTTTTTCACCTCCTTTTTTCCAGTGCACTTTACTGGGTGATAGTAGATCCACGCGAGAAGCCCAGACGATCTCTCATGAGGATCCAGGACAGAACGAGGAATAGACCTGCATACATCGCGAGGACGACGAGTGCCGCGCCCGGGGCCAGCCCGATGGCTCGGCGGGTCGTCTCCTGACCGACTCCGGCGGGCCAGGAGACCGCCCAGTTCAGCGGCCCCGGCAGCCATTTGACTATCCTCATGACCGACGGATCAGCATTGCCAGCAGCGCTGATCGTCGGTTCGATGAATATGGCAAAGGCGAGGACACCGCCGATGACCGCCGTCTGATTGCGCACGAGCCACGCCAACCCTGCGCCGATAGCGGACCACAGGACCCCGAGAGCCAGAATGCCGCTGTACATCGCGAGGTGCCGCGACGTCGCGAGCCTCGGGTCCTGGCTGTTGAGGGCGAACATGGCTCCCGAGACGAGGTGGGCCAGAGTCGCGAAGAGCGCTCCCAAGACGCTGCCAGCCAGAGTCGCCGCCACGACATTGGCCGCGAAGGCCCGGCCGCGCCCGCGCAGAATAACAATGGATCTGGCGATCTGCCCCGACTGGTACTCAGAGGTGACGATTAGGGAAGCGACCGCGAGAGGAACGATGTACCCGACGCGACCGCCGAAAGAATACACATAACCGTATGATACGTCCTCGACCGTGCTTCCTTCATACCCGCTCGCCACCAGATGGCTGATCACGCAGTCGAGTCCGAGAAGAACGACAATGAGGACACAGACGACGACACGAAGCCGTTGACTCCGATAATGGAGTCGCATTTGATAGGCGATTGATCTCATCATCGCGGCTGATCCCATCCCCCGACCTCATTCGTCTCGAATTGATAGGACAGCCACGCGTACGCCGTCTGCAAGGACAAGGTCGCACCGTCAACCGCTCCAAGGTGGTACTTGGCATCGGGGGCGCCGGAATCTGTCTCGGTCTCGGGGTCAACGACGATCCGGCGCCCATCGTCATGGGCAAAGCGGTACTTCTGCCAGCACGAGGTGTCGTCCACCGCCTCGGAGGGGGAGTCGGGCACCAGCACGCGCAGACGCTCGGCCAACAACGTCCGCAACTGCGAAAATTCCCCGTCGTAGAGCAATTGCCCCTCTCTTAAGAATATGCACGCGTCGATGAATAACTCCACCTCCTGAAGGAGATGCGAAGACAGGATGACGGTCTTGCCCCTCCCCTTCAAACTCCGCAGGACCGTCGAGAACCAGCGGATCCCCTCGGGGTCGAGCCCATTGAGGGGCTCGTCGAAGACCATGAGGTCGGCGTCCTCCACGAGCATGAGCGCGATCATCAACCGCTGCCGATTCCCCATCGACAGGTGCCTGACCCGCGTGCTCATGTAGGAGTCGATGCCGCAGGTGCGCGCAACGTCGCGCTCGACGCCGCTCCTGGCGACGACCCCCGCCGTGGCGGACAGGTAGTCGCCCACGGTGACGTCGCCCAGGAGCCCCGCGCCCTCCATGGAGGCGCTCACATTGGCCAGGGGGAACAGGGCGCGGCCCTCGGTGGGGCGCACGAGCCCGAGCAGCATGAGCAGCAGGGTCGTCTTCCCCGACCCGTTGGGCCCGAACAGCCCCACTACCGAGCCGTGCTCCACCCCCAGCGACAAGGGTCCGAGGACGAAACCCGGATATGACTTCTTCAGGCCCTCGCACAGGGCGACTGCGCGGCCGGAGGCCCTCACCTCTGACCGCTCGGCAGGTAGACCGACGCCCAGCACACGAGGGAGACGAGGGCGGAGATCCCCGCGAACATGGGGGACCCGGCGATCCACAGAACGGGGATGCCGATCAGTCCGCAGACCCCGCCCGCGGTCGCCGCTTTCCTATTCATGATCCACTCCTATACCGGCAGGGACTGAATCAAGTTGACGGATCAGACTATACCCGTGACATTGGACACAGGCAATGCCGGGGATCTCGGCGCCCCCGTTCACCGGGGGCGGCGGCTCACCGGGGGCGCTGGATCGTCGCCAGGGCGCGGTTGATGCGCCCCGGCCAGGCGGGCCCGTTGTAGATGAAGGCGGTGTAGGCCTGGAGGAGGTCGGCCCCGGCGTCGAGCATGAGCTCGGCGTCCATAATGGAGGAGATGCCGCCCACGCCGATAATGGTGGGCCCCTCCCCCAGCCGCGAGCGCAGGCGGCGGACCACCTCCAGCGAGCGCGGCAGCAGCGGGGCGCCCGACAGCCCGCCCTCCCCCAGGTCGTGGTCGACGGTCGTGTTGGTGGCCACGACCCCGTCCAGCCCCATCTTCAGGACGAGGTCGGCGACGGCGTCGATGTCCTCGTCGGCCAGGTCCGGGGCGATCTTGACCAGGAGGGGCACGTGGCGGTGGGCGGCGGCGTCGGCGGCCTCGCGCACGGCGGCCAGGATGGGTCGCAGCGCCTTGACGTTCTGCAGGTCGCGCAGGCCGGGGGTGTTGGGGCTGGAGACGTTGACGACGAGGTAGTCGACCCAGCGGGCCACCCGCGAGGCCGAGTAGCGGTAGTCCTCGACGGCGTCGTCCAGGGCCACGGCCTTGGTCTTGCCGATATTGGCTCCGACGACGATGCTGCGCCCGCGCACGGTGGAGCGCAGGGCGCGCAGGCGGCGGGCGGCCTCGTCGGCCCCGGAGTTGTTGAAGCCCATCCGGTTGCGCAGGGCGCGCGTGGCGGGGTGGCGCCACATGCGGGGCTTGTCGTTGCCGGGCTGGGGCCAGGCGGTGAAGGTGCCGACCTCGATGAAGCCGAAGCCGAGCATGTCCATGCCCTCGACGGCCTGCCCCTCCTTGTCCATGCCGGCCGCCAGTCCGAGCAGGCCGGGCACGGGCCGGGCGAAGGGGCCGCCTTGGTCGTCGCCGGGCACCGGGACGGCGGGGCGGCGGCCCCACATCTGACGCACGGCGTCGCGCACCAGGGGGACTTTGCTCGTGACTTCGATGGCCTTCACGCAGATGTCGTGGATGACCTCGGGGTCGATCCTGGTGAAGACGGTCTTGTACATCAGGTCGTAGAGCACGCGCCCAACAGTACTCGGTCGCGGGTCGCCCCACCCGGCGGCGGCGCGGTGGGCGGCGTCGTCCGCGGCGCATCCGACGGCGCGCCGGGCGCCCCCCATCTGGCGATGCGCTGAACGGCCCCGCGGCGGCGCGCTCGATCGCACCGGGCCGGCGGCACTACGCTGGGCGCGTCACGTCCCTTCGACCCCATGAGGCCGACATGTCCTTCAACCGCGATATCAAGATCGATTCCAAGCGGGTGAGCACCCGCGGCGGCCGGGGCGCGCTGATCGGGGGCGGCTCGATCGTGGCCGTCATCGCCGTCCTCCTCGTCTCGCGCCTGACGGGGCTGGACCTCAGCGGCCTGCTCGGCTCGAGCGCGGGGTCGGCGGGCTCCTACGCGACGTCGTCGAATATCGACATGTCCGTGTGCGACGACGGCGCCTCGGCCAATGAGTACACCCAGTGCCGCATGGTGGCGGTGGCGGAGTCGCTGGACGCCGTGTGGGGCGAGCAGCTGCCCGCGCAGGGGGGCGCCACCTACCAGAAGCCGGGGTTCGTGCTGTGGGACGGCGCCCGGGTGTCCACGGCCTGCGGGAACGCCTCCTCGGCGGTGGGGCCCTTCTACTGCCCGGGCGACTCGACGGTCTACCTGGACATGAGCTTCTTCTCGCAGATGGAGTCGACCCTGGGGGCGACGGACACCCCGCTGGCCGAGGAGTACATCGTCGCCCACGAGTTCGGCCACCACATTCAGAACCTGCTGGGCGTCATGAACCGCGCCGACCGGGCCGGGGCCGGCGCGACCTCGGACTCGGTGCGCGTGGAGCTGCAGGCGGACTGCTACGCCGGGGTGTGGGTCCACTACGCCGCGACGACGGCGGACCCCGACACGGGCACGCCCTTCCTCGTCGAGCCGACGCGGGCGGAGGTTCAGACGGCGCTCGACGCCGCCGCGGCCGTGGGCGACGACCACATCCAGCAGCGCTCGGGCAGCGGGGTCGACTCCGACACCTGGACGCACGGCTCGTCGGAGCAGCGGGTGCGGTGGTTCACCACGGGCATGGACTCCGGCTCGCTGGCGCAGTGCGACACCTTCGCGGTCTCCGGCTCCGAACTGTGACTCGCGGAACCGGCGGAAAAGTCACGCGAGACCGGCGGGAAGTGCACACCCCGTGGACAACTCGGCGCGCCGGTCCGCCGGTGCGGGCGGACTGTTCCATCGCGGCGCGAACGGACCCGCCGGAGATCGGACCACCGCTCACGAGCCGCGAGAACCGATAGCCTGAGCCGATGAGCGAGCACTACTTCACCGCCTCTCCCGCCGGCCCCGCCGAGGAGCGCGAGCACTCCTTCGTCATCCGCGGCACCCGGCACACGGTGACGACGGCGTCGGGCGTCTTCTCAGCCGACCGTCTGGACAAGGGCACGCAGGTCCTCCTCGACCGCGTCCCCGACCCTCCCGAGTCCGGCCTCCTGCTGGACCTGGGCTGCGGGTGGGGGCCGATCGCTCTGGCCCTGGCCGACGCCGCCCCGGGCGCGACCGTCCTGGCCGCGGACGTCAACGAGCGCGCCGTCGACCTCGCCGCCCGCAATGCCGCCGCGGCCGGGCACGCCAATATCCACGCCGCCGAGGCCACGGCCCTGGCGGCCGAGCTGAAGGGATCGGGCGCGTACGTGGACCTCATCTGGTCCAATCCGCCGGTGCGCATCGGCAAGGCGGCGCTGCACGACATGCTGCTCACCTGGCTGGGACTGCTGAGCGACGACGGCGAGGCCTGGCTCGTCGTGAGCAGGAACCTCGGGGCGGACTCGCTGATGAAGTGGCTGGCCGCCCAGGGGCACGACGTCGAGAGGGCGGCCTCCTCCAAGGGGTTCCGCGTCCTGCGGGTCGGGCGGCCGGACATGCGGGCCGCCTGAAGCCCGGGGCGGGCGAGCAGCCGGGCGGTTGGGCGGTTGAGCGGGATCAGTGTCGTCGGCAATGAGATCGTCCTATACTCCACTCATGACGCAGCCCGGTGCCCCCTACACGAATACGGGTCTGCCCGAACTGTCCGACAAGCTCGTCGTGCGCTCCCAGGACGACATCGTGAGATCAGCCTGCGGCATCCTCTGCATAATTATCTTATTCATCCTGCTCCTCGCAGTCATGGAATGGGCGACCACTCCTTCATATTATCACGGTTCAGGATCGTTGTCGGAAATGCGTTCTGCTGTCATTTTCTTCACACTGTTCTCCCTCGTCCCCATCGGTTATCTATTGTGGAGGATATACAGGGCGAGCGGAACGCGCACCACCGTCGACAAAAATGGCCTCCTGCTTGAGCAGCCCGGAATGCAGACGCTATTCATTCCCTGGCGGAATGCGCACGGACGCATCACGGTCAAGACCGTGATCCAGTACGTCCCCAGGTCCGCCACCCCGGCCATGATGAGCCTGATCCTCGTGGCCCTCGACCAGGAGCAGATCGTTCTTCCCGGCAGCATCCTGAGCTCCTACCGCCCGCGCAACATCGCGCAGCGGTCCTACGCCACCGCCGTGCAGATCCTCGCCTACGACCCCTGGGGGCAGAAAGAGCCCCTCATGCAGTCCGACAACACCTTCACCCCCTGGATGCCCCGGAATACCCTCTACACCTGACGTCCTTCGGCCGGCATGCGCACGACGCGGGCGCCACCGTTGACGAGGACGAGCAGGACTCGGCGGCACCCCAGGAAGGTTATTCTGGGTGTGTCCCAGGTCATTTCCGGGGGGCGATATGGTGATGGCCCACTCCCGTGGGGTATCATGGGCGTGAAAGATATATCCCCATGACCCCGGAAGGAGTGGGCCATCATGATGGAGTGTACCACGGGATTGACCG
>ERZ772945.587-NODE-587-length-28873-cov-4.438233_pt1 | contig 28873 bp, 26 predicted proteins | sample MGYA00511681_ERZ772945 | MGnify/ENA primary metagenome ERZ772945 (study PRJEB29015, sample SAMEA2737943) | human oral metagenome | biome: human oral; feature: human-associated habitat; material: dental | place: China | collected 2143 ...
CCTTTGACAGCTAACAGATTGACCAGTTTTCTCGATACTTGGTGCATGTGGTTGTCGAAAAATCCTTTGCGTTTTCGCCAAAGAGATTTGGTTCTCTTGGAATAATGTTTCCCTGTCGTACTCTTGAGTTCGGACTGAACTCTCGCCATCTTTTCATTGAAATGGACGTTGTAATCTTTCGATTTCTTTCCAGAGAATAGAATCGGTTGGCTCATGTCGCTGAACGCAACGGCAGACAGGATTTCTAATCCAGGATCAATGCTCGCAACAAGTCCATTCCCTTGGTAATCGGATTGTTCCGAGGTCTCATAAGAGACGAGAATCTTAAAGATTTCACCGTGAGGGAGAAACATCACCTGTTTTGGCGTCGCGTTCTTTATCTCAAAGCACATCAAAAAGTTACCAAGGCTCGGAATCCGAATATTTATCCCATCGTATCTGAATTGTTGGTTACAAAAAATGACGGGAGAACGGCCTCTCTTTTGACGAAACCTTGGACTCCTTGGCTCGGCTTTATATTTCTCGGGATGTTTTTGATAATCCTTGAGTGCAGCCCAGTAACTTTTCACATTTGAATCTAACTGTCTCAATGTTTGTTGGGCGGTTTGTGCAGGAAGCAACCGATAATTGTTGTAGGATGAGGGGAGTTGTTTGGTGATTTTATCCAAATCCCCATAGGAAAGTGTCTTCCCATGCACTTTCTTTTCATGGTTCATCAACCACATCGCTTGATTGTAAAGATTGTTCGCTTTCTTCGACATCCGAACGATTTCCGAAAAGATGGGATTGTCACGTTTTAGGTAGCGTTGATAGGTAAGCACGAATTTCACCTCCTTTCCAAACATCATCATTGTATCATATTTTTAAAAGGTTTGTATTGCTTGTCTGGATTTTTTAACTATATCATAGAATAAATGTAAGTGTAAATTAAGAATTTTAGATACAAAACTATAAAAATGAATAAAATGTTGTTAATTAACAAAACTTCCATTCATGCTTTTCGCTTGGTATAATTAAGGGCAAGGCGCATTAGCGCCATGAAATCTGACTAAAACACATTAACATATATTGGGGGAACACTTCATGTTCAAGTATAGAAAAATTCTTTCTGTTCTTGCTGTTCCGATTCTGTCATTCGGACTATTATTCAGCACATCTGTAAGTACAGAGGCGGCGCAGAATGATAAGTCGTGGATGTATAACATCTCTGATACTTGGAACAACTGGACGGAAGGGCATACAGGAAATAGCATCAAAGAATCGCAAGGGAAGCGTCCTGCTCCTCTCGGCACGAATGCGACCGAAGAGGAAGTAGAGCAGTATGTGCGTGATTCTTTGAACTCAAATTCGCCGCTGAGCAACGATATGCAAATTAAGGGGCGATCAAAAGACGAAAATGGCAACTACAATGTTGCAATCACATATCAGGATAGCAAAGGCAATAAAAAGAACGTCGTCGTTGGATTAGACGGCTCAGGTGAAGCCATCGATGTCAGCAACAATGACGCACAGGATATGCAGTCGCTCTATGATGAAATCGTATATGGCGGCGGCAACGATCTCTCAAAAGAAGAGTTAAACAAGATTGATGATGCGCTCCATACAAGCGCACCTAAGTTTATCGGTACGATGGCTGATATTCTTGGAATTTCCACAAAAACCGCCTCCAACACTGCCGCAGGTGCTGTTTCGTTGATGGGAATGGCGCTTATGGGAGCTGGAGCTACGAACCAACGCAAGCAAGAAATCATCGAAAAAGCACAAGAGACTGTCAAAGCAAAGGCAAAGACAAAGAGGTCGAATGACGCAAAAACGTTTATGGCGAGCAAATCGAGACTGTCTCACAGCGACATTGATGCCGCATTTGAAACGATGGAGAATCGGGTCAGTCCTTATGGCTCGGTTGGGTGCGTTGATACTGTGTGTACCACTGGCTCATACTATAATAAAGATTTGCGAGAGGCCTATCAACAAGGTATCGCTAGTGTGCCCGAGTTGCGGCGCAACTTAGAATCTAAAGGATATGTCACAGAAGAGTTCACGGGATCTGCCCAAAAGGGAGATCTTCTGATCTACGGCGACGATGATCATGTCGTAATTGCTGATGGAGATGGAGGTTGCTTCGGCAACAGCTCGTCAAGAGGCTGTGCCAAACATTACGACAGTGCTTACAATGCGTGGCATACTGGGAGCGCACCAAGCAAAATTATCAGGATGTGAGCTTTCTTGTGAGTTTTTTAAAAACGCCAAGACAAGATTTTGGTTTTGAGTTATACTAAGGACAACAAATGGCAGAGCACCGAATACGAGTGCGAACCTCAATCAAACATAATTTTTGATGCTTTTTGCAGGCACATCTAAACCACAATGGAGGCTAAAGGGGAGACTGACGTGCTAAGTAAACCCTAAATTAAGGGTCAAATCCCAAATTTAGGTTAGTTGACGCAAAGTTGGCTATCGCACCCCACGCGGGTGCGCGGATTGAAACTGCTGAATATCTCGATTGCGAAATTTGCCAAGTATCGCACCCCACGCGGGTGCGCGGATTGAAACCTTCGCAACATCGATTATTTTGTCCTTGCAGGTGATCGCACCCCACGCGGGTGCGCGGATTGAAAGAAACAAACCAACAACAAAAACCAAATGACCAAAACTTACATCGCTAGAAAAAACACAAAAATCAACAAAGAGCAACCGTTGCGCGATCATTTGCATAATGTTGCCAGTTTAATGTCGCAACAAATGCGTTCCTCTAGCATCCAATTAGCATCAACAGCACGTCTAATTGGATTACTTCATGATCTCGGTAAATACACAGCCGAATTTCAGCACTATATTCGCCAACCTTTCGAAATCCAAATCACACAAAAAGGCAAAATTGACCACTCAACAGCGGGCGGTCAGTTTTTGTTGAGCAGATACGGCAACAAAGGAGAATTTGCAAAACTAACAACAGAAATTGCCTCAATGGCGATATTTTCGCACCATGTTGGATTGTTGGATTTTCTTGATTTGGATCAAAATAAATCCAACTTTGTTGTAAGGGTGAACAAAGAAAACATCTTATCCAAAGTTGATTTTGATGCGTTCTTTCGAGAGGTTATTTCGGAAACAGGGTTGGATGGTTTATTTGACCAAGCTATGCGCGAGATTGCTCAAATTGACCAGCGGATGCGCGACATTCAGTCCAATACAGAATACTTCTTCTATTGGGGGATGGTTGTCAAGCTCCTATTCAGCTCCTTAGTTGATGCAGATCGTTTGGATAGCGCAGAATTTGAAGCGCAGGAATCACTAACTAACAACTGGCACGAACCTGCACTTTGGTGCGAGTTTGCGGACAAACTAAACGCACACCTAAACAAACTTGCCATCATTAATACCCAAAACAACCAACCCCAACAAAGCTACGAAATCGCAACAATCAGGCAACAAATTAGCGCTGAGTGCGAATTAGCAGGCAATCGCCCAACGGGAATCTATCAACTATCAGTGCCAACTGGAAGCGGTAAGACGCTTTCAAGTTTGCGATTTGCGCTCCAACATGCTCTAAAGTTGGATAAAAAAAGAATCATCATCGTTATTCCATACACGACAATCATAGATCAAACAGCGCGAGAGATTCGCAGTGTGCTCCAATGTGACGATGCGATATTGGAACACCATTGTAACGTTGTCGTTGATGAAGATAACAATGACAATGAAAATAGCTATTCATCAGCAACGATAAAGCCAACAGAGCGTTGGGATGTACCTATCGTAATTACGACGCAGGTACAGTTTTTGGATGCAATTTTTTCAGACTCAAATACAAACTTACGGCGACTACAAGCGCTCACAAACAGCGTCATTATTCTCGATGAGGTTCAGTCACTACCGATTCACTGCACTTATTTATTCAATTTAGCAGTCAATTTTTTGCGTGATTTTTGCAATACTACGGCGCTTTTATGCACGGCCACTCAGCCTAATTTGGACGCATTGAAACATCCAATCAGGGTTTCCCCTAATGCGTCACTTATCGGCAATATTGAGGGCATGGATGAGGCTTTTAATCGTGTCCAATTAGTTGATAATTGTGTTGCTGGCGGTAGTTCTGTCGCAAATATTGCTAGTTTATTGCTCCAACATGCTGACTCGGAGGATGTCTTGTGCGTAGTCAATACAACCAAACAAGCGCGCGAATTGTTCCAAGCGGTTTCTGATTTGGCAGATCTTGAGAAACTTGATGTATGCCATCTAAGTACGCGAATGTGTCCTGCACACCGAATGGCAGTGTTGGAGACAACGCGAAAGCAACTTCAAATTCCGCAAAAACAACGCAAAAAGATTGTTTGTGTAAACACTCCACTCATAGAAGCTGGCGTTGACATCTCATTCCCGCGCGTATTTCGTGCAATCACAGGGCTTCCATCCATCGCACAAACTGCTGGACGATGCAACAGACATGGCGAGTTGCATTGCGGATATGTGCATTTGATCGATTTCGCGAACGAGCGATTAGGAAGTCTATTAGATGTTAAAATTGGTCAGCAGATTACGCGCTCATTGATTGCTGATGTTGGCATTGATGAATTACTTTCTGGCAACACAATGCAGGCTTATTTTGAGAGGTATTATGATGCGCAAAATAGGAAGAGAATGGCATATCCAATGCTCAATGGGAGCACGATGTTGGACTTGTTGTCAGCAAATGGCTATGGGATTGATTTGACTCGCCAAAGAGGAGAAAAAATTAGAACTGAGTTGACGCATGGATTCCGCTCGGCGGGAAGAGAGTTTTGCGTTATTGATGATATTGATGATAATGCTAGAGGCGTATTAGTGCCCTATGGTGCAGGTAAAGAGCTAATTGCATTTTTTGAGGACGCTTGCGATGACGTAAAACTACTAAAAAAGATGCTAAGGAAGGCACAAAGATACTCTGTTCCGCTATTTAGCGGAGAAATAAAACGCCTTTTTCAAGGCGAAAAGATAAAAGAATCAAAATATGGTATACTTGTTTTGTCAGGCGGGGAATATAACGAAAAACTTGGAGTCGTATTTGGCGAAGTGCGAACCACAAGCAAACATGAATTTTGACGCTTTTTGTAAGCATATCTAAACCATGATGGAGGCTAAAGTGGGGATTGATGTGCTGAATAAACCCTAAATTGGAGGGTCAAATCCCAAATTTAGGTTAGTTAACGCAAAGTTGACTATCGCACCTCACGCAGGTGCGCGGATTGAAACACAAGGAAAACCAAACATATCAGCAGATTAACAGCATCGCACCTCACGCAGGTGCGCGGATTGAAACAATTACGCCTTCATCGTTGCACATTATATTTTCGAGATCGCACCTTATACAGGTGCGTGGATTGAAACAAATAAAAGTTCGCTTGGCTTCTCCCTTGGGACTGTGGTCAAGCGGCTTTTGTTTTGCATTTTCCAGAATTTCTTTTTCGCTCGTGTTACACTAAATCTGTCAAAACCACAAAAAGAAAGGAGGCTTCTAAGTGGACGAATTTGACGAATGGCGTACGGAGAACGAAAAAAGGATCAACTTGATTGCTATTCAGTTGATTTCAAATTTTGAAAATGGAAAAATCATTCCATCGGTCAAAGATGGCAACTCTTTGGATATTGTTATTGGCGATAATGACCAACTTATCCTCAAAAGCGACAATACAGATTTAGTTAAAACTCACCCGAACCCAAAAAAGGAAGAGTTGTTTCTGTCGCTATCAAAAGGCGCACAGGCGATTGCAAAAGGATTTATGAGCGGCAGTTTGGCTGACATTGAAACACTCAAATCAATCGCACATCCTGCGCTTAACAGCATCATGGATGAAGAACTAAAAGCTGTTGCAGTGTTGTTGTGCGAACTTTGTTTAATGCGTGTCTACCGCAGTCTAAGTCGCAAAATCAGCAATGTTTGGCTGTTTTCGTAGAAAAAGAAAGGTGATCTAAAAATGGCAAGAATTAAAAAAGACGAACCTAAAGGCGGCCTCGAAGAAGCGCTCAAGAAGATTCAAAAGAAGTATGGCGAGAACACCATGATGACGTTCAACGCGGATTCTGTTGTGCCTGTTGAGCGAGTAAGCACAGGAATTTTGCCTGTTGACATGATTCTCGGCGGCGGTTTGCCAAAAGGGCGTATTATTGAGATTTATGGTCCAGAAAGCTCGGGAAAGACCACGATTGCGCTCAAGTGTATCGCATCGTTCCAATCAGAAAGTTATGTTGCGGCATTCATTGATGCCGAACACGCTTTCGATCCGTCCTATGCTCGCGCACTTGGCGTCAATATGGAAGAGTTGCAGTTCACCCAGCCCGATTCTGGCGAACAGGCGCTAGATATTGTCGATATGCTCGTTAAATCCGATGGTGTCGGCATCATTGTTGTTGACTCTGTTGCCGCTCTTGTGCCGCAGAAAGAGCTTGATGGTGACTTTGGAGACTCAAATGTAGGACTACATGCACGATTAATGAGCCAAGCAATGCGCAAGCTCACAGGAGAAGCATCGAAGCATGGATGTACCATCATCTTCATCAACCAGATCCGCGAAAAAGTTGGCGTCACTTGGGGATCTCCTGAGACAACAACGGGCGGCAGAGCGCTCAAATTTTACGCATCGGTGCGGCTTGATGTGCGCAAAGGAGAAACCATCAAAGACGGCGATGAAGCAACCGCAAATCACACAAAAGTGAAAGTGGTTAAGAACAAAACATACCCTCCTTTTAAGACAGCAACATTTGATATTGTGTTTGGCAAAGGCCCCGACGAGATGGGCGCTGTGATTGATTTCGCAGTACAAAGCGACATCATCGGCAAGGGCGGCGCATGGTATATGTATGAGGGGCAGAACTTTCAGGGGATGCCGAAGCTCAAAGCGTACTTTGAAAGCGCAGAGGGTAAGGCACAATATGAGCGAATTAAGCAGCAGGTGCTTGATGAGTATCTTTGTGTCAAAGCTGATGCGCTCAATGGCGAACCTGAGTTTGATGAGGACGATTTTGCCGGTTGATGGTTGAGAGAGTATAAGAAAATAAGTTAAAAGATAAAGGTTAAGCGTGAAGAGGTTGCCTGATGGTAGCCTCTTTTTTTGCAAAAAAAAGACCCCCGAAGGGGTCAGAGATGGGAAGCCGTTTCGCTTACGCGAAAACGGACAATCCCACACACGCACGCTCTCCAGAGGAGAGAACAATCATGCGCCCTGGCGCAACCACATCTTGGCGATGAGCACGCTCTGCGACGAGGCGCGACGCAATGAAAATGGTCGCCTCTTCGGGAGCAGGGAGATCAGAAATCTCACCAAACTCCATATCAAGCCCATTGAAACGTCCGATTGCGCGCCGCACGATTTCCGTGCTTGCGCACCGAGCGACAATGCCGCTCGGGGGGACGACCAACATCTCCGCCTCATCGCCCGAAGGCGGCAAGACGTTGATGGGATGCTGGCAGAGATTGATGAACCTGATATCCTGATCGACAACGAATTCCATGATGGAATCCCCCTTTCTGCCTTACGGCATACAGAAAAAATACGAACTAAATTTACTATACCTATATATATGGGCTTTGCCAAATTTTAACCTCAGAAACCATAAAAAAAATAAAATTAAATTTTAATTAGTAATCAACAACTTTCCTCCCACACCAACACAATAAAACCAAAAAAAAGATCCCAGTCCCCTGAGATCTTTTTTGCCACAAGCTGCAACCTGAGCGAACGATTAACTCTCCGCGAGGATCATCTTCGCCGCCACGAGCGCCTGCTCGCAGGTGTTGAAGCCCGCGAAAGCCCCGTGAGCGATGAAGACGAAGCCCTCAGCATTTTTCACGCTTTCAGGGATGTTCACCCAAGAGGCAAACGAACCAGCCTCTTTGGGAACGACCTGAATCATGTAGCCGCCCCGATTGCTCGGGAAAACCACAAGCCGCCAAGTCGGTTGCCCGTCGTTCGCCGCAAGCACATAATCCTGCCACGGCGCGAACCGAGGAAGAACCACAATTCCGTCCTTGGAATTCGCGATTGCATCGTTAATGATGCTCGCCGCCGCGAACTTGGAGTGCGTGCGAATGATGATGCGCTCCAACACCTGCCGCACGATGTCTACCGCCTGCATGAAGCGCTCATACTGCATAATAGGCGCTCCATCTTCGTCCCATGCGCCGTTAAACGCATGTACGAACGGGAAGGGGAACGCACGCGGCGCGTACCCGCTCACTTCAATGCCATTGTCCTGCATCGCGAGCGGAACCAACACAGTCTGAAGAAGTTCATCCTGAACTTCCTGAGACTCATCCTCCCACACCAACTGCGCGAGTTTCGTGAACGCACAGTGGGGGATGGGAATAATCTCGCCATTGCCGTTTTTAACGGTTGTGAGAACGCCTTTGTCCTCCTGCTTTCCGCTCGCAGGATGGTGGTCCAACCTGATAAGATCCTCGCGGATCTCGTCAATCTGTCCAACATCCAAGATAAAATCAAGCCCATCCGTGGACTCAATCTTGAATTCGCGTTTGATATTGACATTTCCGACACCATACGCGAGTTGGAGCAGCGCGCAACAAGCGGTATCGTCGGCGTGAAATTCGCCGGCGTGTACCGCCACTACGACATTGTTCTTGTTGATCAACTTTTTCATAATTATCGTCTCCTTTTTCTTATGCCCCGCCCATCTCGGGCGGGAACAACCAACTAAAAACTAATTCAATTTTATATTAAAACAACCAAAATCGCTAAATTTGACCAAGCACAACTTCATCCTCATCGTCTTTATCTTCTTTGTTTATTTCCTTACCTTCCCAGCTCTCTTCTTCTTTCCTCTCGCCCTCGTTCTCACTCTCTCCATCTTTACCTGCAACATCCATATCGTTCTCAACAGGCGTCATTAACAACTCTTTGATCTCATCCTGCCGCCTCGCCACTTCCGCTTCAAGCTCTTCAATCGTGTTAATCCCGTCCCAACTAGAAGCATCATCAGCGATCTCATCAGGCGCATTAACTTGCACTTGGAAGCCCAATGCGAAGAGTGTAAACTGCTCTTTGATTGCGCTTTCCATCTCTTCAAACATCGTAAACGCTTCTTTTTTGTACTCTTGGAGCGGATTCAGTTGCCCGTAAGCGCGGAAGTTGATACCCTCTTGAAGCACCGCCATGCTGTTGATTTGGTTCGTCCAAAAATCGTCAGTGATTTTAAGCAGTACCGATTTGAGCACACTCGTGAGTTGCCCTTTTCCAAGAAGATTCTCTTTGAACGTAATAACGCTCTTTAAGCGCTCAATGACGAAGTTATCCAGTTCATCCTTTGATAGCCCATCAATCTCATCAAATGTGACCAAACCATCCAGCGAGAATACGCGATCAATCGCTTCAACGAGACCTTGTAGATCCCACTCCTCTGGATATTTCGTTGGATCTGCATAAGCATCTAACACTTGCACCTTTGCGATGTCTTCAATGAACCTATTGAGATTGCGCATAATGTAGTCATAATCGGCATCTTTGATGTCATCGCGCTGCTTATAGATAATTTCGCGCTGTTTGCTGAGAACGTCATCATAACCCAATAAGTTTTTGCGAATATCAAAATTACGTGCCTCAATGCGCTTTTGGCTATTGTCTATCGTTTTGGTTAGGTAGGAGGACTCTATTGGCGCATCATCAATGTTCACATTGAAACGCTCGAATATTTTCATCAATCGTTCACCGCCAAAATACTTAAAGAGATCATCTTGGAGGGACACATAAAACTGCGTTTCTCCGCGCGCACCTTGGCGAGCTGTACGCCCTTTGAGCTGATTGTCGATACGCCTTGATTCGTGCTTTTCCGTGCCGAGGATAAAGAGACCTCCAAGCTCATCGACGCCATCTTGTGTCACAATGTCAGTGCCACGACCCGCCATATTAGTCGCAATCGTAACAGCGCCAATTTCGCCTGCATGTGAGATGATTTCCGCTTCCTGCGCGTCATATTTCGCATTTAGGACTGTATGAGGGATTCCTTCTCGCACCAAAAGGGCAGAAACATGCTCACTTGCAGAAATGCTCGTTGTTCCAACAAGAATGGGCTGTTTGCGCGCATAGCAGTCTTTCACTTGCTCTACGACGGCTTTGTATTTTGCATCTTGCGTATGGAACACCACATCGGGATAATCAATGCGCTGAGATGGCTTGTTTTTAGGAATCTGAACGACAGGCATCTTGTAAATCGAGTAAAATTCCTTTTCCTCTGTTTTAGCGGTGCCTGTCATACCTGATAATTTCTTGTATAAACGGAAATAGTTTTGAAACGTGATTGTGGCGACAGTTTTGCTCTCTTGTTTGAGTTCTACGCCCTCTTTCGCTTCAATCGCCTGATGAAGGCCATCAGAATATCTGCGTCCAATCATCAAACGACCAGTAAACTCATCAATAATTACGACTTCGCCATCTTTAACCACATAATCTTTATCACGCTCAAACACAAAATGCGCCTTCAGAGCTTGATTGAACGAGTTTAGAAGCAGTGGGTTTTCAATGGAATACAAACTCTCTATTCCAAAGTAATCTTCCGCTTTCTTAATGCCAACATCAGTGCCGACAAGCGTCTTTTTGTTGTCTTTATCGCGCGTGAAATCAACATCCTCTTTGAATGTTTTTACAAGCTCTGACATCTTGATGTAAACATCCGAATTATCATCCGCAGGCGTTGAGATGATAAGAGGTGTACGTGCTTCGTCAATGAGCACGGAATCAACTTCATCAATGATTACAAAATCAAGCCCCGTTTGGACTTTTTCTTCGTTTTCTCCTGTCATGTTGTCACGGAGATAGTCAAAGCCAAATTCGTTATTCGTACCATACACAATATCGCAGTTGTAGCTCGTCCAACGCAACTCCTTGGACATGTTGGAAACGATTAAACCTGTAGATAGTCCCAGAAATGCGTAGAGGTGTCCCATCGTTTGAAAATCGCGCATGGCAAGATAATCGTTCACGGTCACAACATGAACCTTGTTTCCAATGACCGCATTGAGCACAACAGGAGCGGCCGCAACAAGCGTTTTGCCTTCACCTGTTTGCATTTCGGAAATTGACCCTGCATCCAAAAAAATGCCGCCTAACATCTGCACATCATAGGCGCGCATTCCGAGCATTCGTTTCGCCGCTTCTCGCACAACAGCGAATACATTAACAAGCAGGTTGTAGTGTTGTCCTTTCGTGTCATTAGAGTGATCTTTTTCGCGTTGGTTCAATATGTAGTCGCGAAGTGCGTTATCCGAATAAGAGCTATATTTAGCTTCAAGAGCGTTAATTCGTTCTACAAGTTTTTGTTCATTTTTTAGGCTTTGGTTCTTAAAGATATTGGTTATGGATTTGAACAAGTTTTAGTTCAGTCCTTTCGTGCGTGTTGTTGTTTGTTTTAATAATACCACAGAACGAGAAAGCAAAAAGAGTGCAATAAAAATCCTGTTTTCTATTTTTCGCACCTCGTATAAATCAAAATCAGATCTTTGGTCTTAGCGCTTGAAAAACAGCAATAAATTTGCATGAAAATCAAAGAAATATTTGTTTTGCATTGTTATAAATGAGCTGCTATAATGGCAATAGAGTGTTTGATCACAAGGTATTCTTATCATTTTGAAGGAGGATCACACTATGAAAAACATTATTGATGCTGTAGCCGAGGAAAAGAAGACATACGAGCTTCCCGCTGAGAAGTGGGAGGATCTCCTCTGCGGGGATTATGTTCTCACCGCAGAGCCGACGATCAATAAATCGTCGCTCTTCTATGTGTACGGAATGATGCAGGCTGGGCAGGTGCTCAACTTCATCATCGAAGCGCCGCTCGAAGAAGACGCAAACGAGCTTTTCCACTCGTATCGCGTCTACGGCTTCTTCATTGCTCCTCGGGGAGGTTCTCGCGACAGCGTAAAGAACATCCAACCGCAGGAAATCGGTTGGAGTCTTCTCGACGGAGCGTTGTTGGGCGAGGTTCGCGCAAGGAACTTCGACGCGGCCGAATGCGACTTGTTCGAGGTCGTATACGAGCAGGCTGAGAAGCTGGAATCTCGCGGCGCAACCCTCGTACAAACAAGCAGAGAGAAAAATCTCCTGCACAAGATGGAGGATTTCTATGATCCTTCACTTATGCAGGAAGATCTTGTTGAAACCAGCCCTACCAAGGCGGCTTTCATCAAGAAGTGGCTCAGCAAGTCGTCGCAGACTTCGCTTGAGTTGGAAATGGTCTATGACCGTGCGGTTTCGTTCATCAGCACGCAAAAGTTGCGCAAGCCTCGCAAAGAGGTCGCGCTTGCGGCTGATTCGGGTCAGCTCGCGCTCTTCTGCTAGTCTCAAAAAAGAAAAAGTCACTCTCTAATCAAGAGTGGCTTTTTTGATGCGTTTTGTCACCAATTAGGCAACACAGTGCAACTTTTTGAGAAATGATTGCTGCCGTTTAGAAACCTTAGAGAATCTGACAGCAACACTACGCTCCTGCGCGCGAATGATTTCACCATGAACAACGAACTGTCGCCCATTGATTTCGATGGTAATAGGCATCTTTGCACCGACTTCGCCCTTTGTAGAGCTATCAAGCAGCATACCTCCAACTGAAATATTGTGAATACGCGAACGATTGCCATTGATTAGTGCGAAACGCTGACTCATCTTTGTTGACATTGGAAATTCCCCTTTTCAATATAAAGCAAAAATACGACCATTGGAGCGCTATGTGGCAACTCCGATGCAAAGAGTATAAGTATTAGAGAGCTATGATACAAATAAAAAGGAGCTTTCGTGCAAAAATAAGCGAAAGCTCCTCAAAATCAACCTTTTTCTTTAAGCTGCTGAACCGACTCAATTACTTTCAAACTTCCAACAATCGCACTGTCATCCAAGTCGCTCAATGTGCCTTTGATGGTGTATGTGACCAAATACATATCGCCACTATATTCGCTGATAAAGACGCGCAGGAATTGCACTTCGTCGGTTGTTCCAACAATGCCTTTGTGTTCCCAATAGAGTTCCGTGTTGGTCGGATTCTTCTTCACATAATTCACCGACAAATTATCTTTCGTGAGCTTTTCGCCATTGACTTCCATCTGATTAGAATAACTTACAATAAGTCCATTCACAATCTTATCTGCCAATGCGTAGCAATCTTTGTCGCTCATTGTGACTTTGTGGATGGTTGCCTTTTGCGTCCACTTTGACGGCACTTCTCCAAGCTGATAAAACTCACTAATTGCCGAGTAGTTGTTCTTGGCTGGAACATCATATTGAATCCACGATTCGCTGTCAAATGGCATTAAGATGTTTCGCTCAAAAATGAAATAGTGCTTACCTGACAGCGCAATTGTGTCAGGATGTGACGTTGGTGTCGGCGAGTTAATGTCATTTGTAAAGTCTTCAATCTGCGCTATTTTCTGCTCTTTGTCTTCCGTTTGTTGTATGATCACTGTTTCGCCGCCTTGTTCACCACTGTCGCTGATTGATGCCTCGTCATGATGTTCTTGTTGTTTGGGGATAAATGAGTGGAATGTTTCTTGTGCACTCGGAATCGAAGATACAGCGAAGATGAACGCCAGTAAACACACCACTGCGACTGCGCCATAGATGTATATTTTTTTCAGTTGTTTGATTTGTTCTTTGTCTTGGTTAGGCAACTGTGATCCCCCTTTGGATTTTGGTTTTAGTTGGTTGGTTTAATGATTTTGGTTGTTGGCTGTTTCGTTAGTTAGGATTGACGATTTACGAATTTCTTTTCTTTTTCTCGAATATCGTAAAACTCTTCACCGTTACGCATCGCGACATAAATATCGGTTAAGACTGCACGAGCTTGTTCTTCAATCGTATATTCTCCTAAGAGCAAATTGAATCCAAACCCAAAGCCAATGATCATGAAGACACGAACAGTAGAGCCATCTTGCAGTTGGCGATCTTGAACGTTAATATCATAACCCATTGCATCTAAGCCCGCAACGCCGCTTTGTGATAGTACGAACATGTATAATTCCCCCTAGTTATTTTTTGATTAATTTGTTGATTTCATTATCACATCCAAGTATACCAATTTTTCGATATTTTGTTTTGTGGGCAAGGAAAAAACCTTGGACATTTCTATCCAAGGCGAAAAAACGAGTTTTGCTTTTGTTTTGAGGCTTGTTTTTTGTTTCGAAACTTGTCCAAATCCAAAACTTTGGTTTTTCCCTCTTTAATCCCTTTTTCGATTCTTGGTTTGTTGGGAGCACAATAAAACGGATCGGGTTGATTGTTTTTAGACATTAATTTCCCTCATTTCTTTTTGTCGTTTGGTTAGCCGTCTTTCTTCTTCCCTAAGAAGTAAAGAACAGACATAACGATGAATACAAGAAGGGTAGCTATGCCAAACTTAATTAAGTTATCTTCAGACAGGTTGATTGGCTTTTCATTTTGTGTTTTATTATCTCCTGAAACATCTATACTTCCAACTTTTGATGATGTATTATCAATACTCCCTGAACCTTTTTTATCTATACTATCAGTATAACCTGTTTTGTTGTCTGTTTCAAGAGAAGAAGCAGAACCAACTCTATTGTTTGAACGACGAACAATTCTTCCATCATTAGCATTGGAATCTAACAATGATTTGTTTTGTCCAACATTACTTGAATTTCCTTTTCCAAAAGAATCATCATCGTTAAAGATGCTTTCATTGCCTTTGTATTTAGAACTCATATCAAGATAGTAGTTATCATCCATGTCTTTGAGAGATTCTTTATATGAATCGTTCAGTCGTCTTCCGTTAGCATCGAACTCTCTTTGCATTTGTTCGACTTTAGAGGACATTCTAGCTTTATCACTCTCGGCAGAACCTGAACTATCGGATTTCATTTTTTCAAATTCTGCTTTCCTACGATTAAAGTCATCTACCATCCGGCGATCTTGATCGTACATTTCGCTGTTTCTTTGCATATCATTCAAAACTTGTTGCTGATCTGAGCGCATATTAGCTTCTATTGTTGATGGATTTACAAATGAAATAAGTCCAAGAAGAGAAAATGCAAATGTTGTTATCAGTAACTTTCTTCCAAAAAGGTTGTATTGGAGAGAAAGTGTTTTTTTGTCTTTGAACATTTTGGATATGCGACTTATTACAGTCGCCCTCCTTTCTTTTTATCTTTGATGTCTAAACAGATTTTGTAGGCTTCCATGTATTAAGGTTACCATTCTGATTTTACCAAACAAAGATGGTTGCGATTGATCTCGTAGAAGTTTAAGTACTAACTCAAACTTCGTAACCATGAAAGCTAAGAAACCTTTAAAAGTTCATTGACTTCTCTTTGAATTATGCAACTTTTAAATGAGATATGTAACTTTTAAATAAGATATGTAACTTTTCTTTGAATCATGCAACTTTTAAATGAGATATGTAACTTTTAAATAAGCAAAAGAACAAGTTGAGCTTGACGGTCTTGGCTGAAATAAAGACTAACGATTAAAGAAAACGTGCTTTGGGGGAGAATAGCACCTCCAATAACTTTCCTTCTTGGCTTTTGGGAACGAAACTCACTAATGAACCTGTGCTTAGAGAGCGAAACTTTCCTCTTCACCTTTTGCCTTGGAAAGAAAAACATAACAACTTCATAAACCGAAGATTGTTTCTTTTTTCACGAAGCCACGAAACTTGCGATCCTTGTCTTTTTAGCCCAAAACACTACAAACAATCAGAGAAAAAAGATCAAAAACCACAAAACTTGGAATACATTGCTTAACGAACAAAGAGAACAAACCTCTCCAACTTTCCTTCTTGGAAAGAATCAACACACTCTAAAACTTGCAATCCTTATCTTAGCGAACAGAGGAATCGAAAACACCCAACCTTTCTCTTGGCTAGAAATCCGAGAACCTCAAACTACCGAAACACTTCTTAGTGAGCGGAAAAATACAAACTACAAAGAACCGATAAGGAGAGCGAAAATATAGCTAAACCTTCGCGATTATAGAGCACGCCGCCTACTTAATTTAGAACTATTTCGCAACTGATAGTCACGAATCGCTCTACTTCGCACATTATGGATATTGAATATGTGTGAGCGAAATAAATTCGCTCCATTGCGAAGTAGATGCACATTAATGTTAGAGTAGTTCACTTCGCTATCAATTCGCGGCAGGTTAGATTGCTGTTTGGCATTTATTGTGATCGCTATCAAATTACATTTTCGCCCAACAGTTTCACATCAATGCAGAACGCATCTATCTAATTTCGCATCAGTGCGATCAGGTTTCGCTCCATTGCGATCTCAATACTCATCTGAGGTTACCTGCTTCACAAAAGAGCTAAAAGTATCAAATCCGTGACTGAAAATCGCAATAAATGCGCGATAGATTGGCAAAAAAGGTTGCACGATAGCTTTCAGGGGGCGCGCCGCGAAACCAAACAAGTCATTAAAATTTAGAGGGCGCGCCTTCGTGCCTTATTATTTCGCCGAGCTTATATCTTATATTTTGATTTTATATATTGTCGCGTTTTGCGGTTTTTATTAAAACAGCCCAACCCCTTTAACATCAACGGTTTTAGCGATCCAACAAAAATTGATAACAGGCAAGATTACATTTTCAACCTACATGATTACATTTTCAACAGGCAAGATTACATTTTCAACCTACATGATTCCAAATTCAAACTACAAATGTTGCGTATATAGACAACATTGTATTTTATGTGGTATAATCATCACACAAGGAGTAATGACTAATAAAGAAAGGAATTTGTTATGACACCATCAGATTTTATAAAAACAGAGAATTGCACTTTTGAAGATATTCTTGAAAATTCCAAAGATGTTACAACCTATGATGTTGATATTCCTGTAATCCAGAGTAATAAACTCGCACAAGAAAGTTCTTTTGCTGTCTCATATATTGAATATCGAATTTTAATGACTCTGCTTGCTGTTATTGAGCGCGAAGGCGATTTTACAAAATGGTATAAATTCTATATTCCTGCACTTGCAAGATTGAGTAATTGTGATATTCGCTCATTAAGAAAAACGTTGGAGGTTTTAGGGAATTGTCTGAAAGACAACCAAATATTTATAACATCAGAAGATACAGATGAGATTATTTGCCTGAATTGGCTTTCAAGCATTTACTTTGGATTTAAAACAGGGTATGTGTGTGTAAGAATAAACCCTGCACTTGCTGAATGGACGACAGAGTTAAAAGAGCATTATATGAAAGAAAAACTTTGCGCTCTTATTTGTTACACGAGATACGCTGCATCTATTTTACATGGATTTTTTTGCTCAAAATTTAACTACAGTACATCGCGGATGAATGCAGACGAGATGTCAAGCTACATTAAAGAGATTACAATTTCGATAGAATCTCTTAAATTTATTTTGGCGAATCCAAAGAAGGTTGCTCATTATGACAACACATATAGCTTTTTAGCTAGAGTTTTAACTCCTGCTCTTGCTGAGATTAACGAAAGAAAATACTACAATGTAGTTTCTCCTCCTGAAGAACAAAAAACGTGTCAAGTTGACAAACCTCTTTTCCGTGTCAATAAGAATGGAAAAACAATAACAAAGATAACTTTCTTTGTTGGCGCAGGTGAGAATAACACGAGAGTTGCAGAGCAAAGAATCATTGATGTGAAAGAAGAAGAAAAACAAAAAGAAAGAAAGAGGCAAACAGAGGACAAAGAAAAGAAAACCTTTAACATAAACGAAGGTTCTGATAGGGAACTTATAGATGCGATTTTAAAAGCAATTCCGAAAGGACAATTACAAGAGTTTTTACAAAAAGCTGCGACATCAGCAGAATAAGCGAATTTCAACATACACAATTCCAATTTCAAGCGACAGTTGTTGCACATATAGACAACATTTGCCTCGTTTATAGAATGTCGCCGAGAAGGCCCTCATGTTTTAGTTGGGGCTTAAACTTCGAAATTCTTGTAACATGTAGACGCAAAGCCGTTTCTTGGCAGAGCGGTAGTGTTCCTGTGGACGGGGCTGGGTGGGAACAATGGGGTAATTCCGTTGCGACGCACAAATTAAATTTTGAACAAATCTAAGTTCGGATGCTTGGTAATTTTAATGCCGAGTAGTTCGCCGAAAGTAGCGAAATAGAACATCCCGATTTATATATCAAAAAAGAGCGATCACTTCGGTCGCTCTTTTGCATTTTATGTGCCAATCAACCAATCAACAGCGCCTCAATCACGCTTCCCCGATTCGCCTCTTTTGCGCCGACGTGGTAGAAGTGCTCTTTGGTGACAATTTCACATCCATTCCACACCTCATCAACGAACTCATTTTTGCGCCAACTATTTTGCAGCCAAGTGGACACGCAAAACCTCACATTTCTTCCATTTCGCTTCTTTACAGCGCTTATCAGCACATCATGTAGTTTCACTTCGTCTTTCTCTGTCCATCCATTATAGTAATCCACATGTCTGCCGATGTATGGGGCGTCGCAGTAAATTAACACATCCTCAAAGAAAGCGCCCACAGCATCTACACGGCGAATTGTTTGCTCAAATGGTAGGCACAAAAAGATCCAGTTGTTCTCTCTAATTTTCTGCTCCACAAAAGCAACTTGATTGCAAATTTTGGTAATGTACGATTTACTGAACCTTTCGCGTTTGTGCCCGTATGGAACATTGAAATTTTCATTCCTATTGAACCTCATTAGACCGTTAAAACAACATCTATTAAGGAACAAAAAATCCAGCACATTGTGTTCTTTGTTGAACCTGTCGCGCACTTCGTAGTAGTAATTGGCATCTCCATCAGCTAACTTTGCGCCTTCAGATTGCAAAAACTCGCGCACAATTTGAGCATTAATGTCGTTGTTTTTGATAGCGTTATAGAAGCTGATAAGATGCGGATTCGTGTCCGCGAAAATTGCATTTTGTGGCGCTAGATTGAAACCAACTACGCCTGAACCTAGGAATGGTTCGATCCACAGTGTTGATTCCGATATTTGCACATTGTCGCGAATAAACGGCACGAGTTTTGTTTTGATGCCTTGGATTTTGATGGGAGGGACATGTATCTTTTCTTCCATATATACAACCTCATTTCTTTGTTTCTATCCTAACATAACTAATTTTCGTCCTTTCCCGTTTGGTATAATCAAAGAAACCTTAGAAAACGAAAGGAAGTTATCATTCAATGTTTAGCTATAAATCAAATAAAACAAAGCGCATCTTAACCTGCCTCGTTCTTGGCTCATTTGTCGCAGGACTCTCGTTCATGTCGCCAGCAGAAGCGAAAGACAAAGACGCTAAACTTGGCAAACTCCAAGGGCAGCAACTTTACGCGCAAGGTCTTGAATCCATCAATAAGGGCGATCTCAAGACATCAGCGGCGGCATTTATGGAGGCTGCAAAGAAAGATCCAAAGAACCCGCTCTATGAGCTTTTAGCGGCTGATATGTTGCGGCTGATGAAGCAATATCCAAGCTCTATCCGCTACTATGAGGACGCAATAGAGCATATCAATAAGGCCGACAAGAAGCTCAGGAAGCAAATCAAAGCAAAGGCGCTCATTGGTGTTGCTGAGAGCTGTGCGGGCGCAAAGGACGAAGAAAAAGCGCTGAAATATGCCGATCAGGCGATTAACGAGTACCCCAACGATTACAGAGGGCATTACATTAAGGGTATTGTATACGCCAACAACCCGTCTGAAACATCGCAGGCAAAAGCGATTGAAGAGTACAAAAAAGCGATTGAAGTTGACAAAACGCAGTACAACCCTTATGTCAAACTAATCAAACTATACAACAAGCAGGGCAAAATTGATGATGTCATCAAAACATACAAACAAGCTGTCGATTATCGGCCGATTGACGAAGCAATGAAAATGTCTCTTGTTCAACTTTACATCAGCGAGACCAAGAAGGATGGTAGCTCCAAGAATTACTATCCAGAAGCGATTGAGGAGCTAAAATCATTGATTGCGATTAACGAGCGCAACTATTATGCGCACTATTATCTCAGTACGATTAACCTGCTGCAAGGCAATCGCGATGAATGCTTCAAGGAGCTGGCCATTGTTAATTCGTTGAATCCGAACCTAGGGTCAAAACTGTCTCGCGAAATTGAAGCCTATGTGCGCACGCATGGAACTGATAAGAATGTTGAAACGACCATTAAGGTTGACGAAAAAACGGGCAACACCGTAATCTCTGTAAACGGCGAAAAGAAGCAAGAGATTAACGGTCAGGTCGAGGACGAAATCACGTTAGAAAAGGACAAGGTTAAGGAAGAGGATCGCAAAAGCGGCAAGGAGAACTCATTAGTGTCAGAGCAGGTAAAACGCCTTGAGCGGCACGTAAGTGACGCTTCGAGTGATTCTTCAAAGTCGGGGCAAAAGAAATTTGAAGGAAAAACAGGAAAGGCAACAAAGTCAAGTGGAAACTACATTGGTGCTCCTGAAGAGCCGACTAAGAAGGACGACTCCAAAGATGTAATGGATCCCGAAACCGCCAAAGCTATACAAGAGATGGCTGATGCGATTCGTAAAGACATCGGATCTGCGGCTACGGTCGAAAACAAGAAATAGCTAGTTGACAGGATTTTGATCTTGGGGTAAAATAGACGTAACGAATTGGTTCGCGTCGAGCGCGGTGCGAACCCTAAGTGAACATAAAATTTAGTTATTTTTACAGGCGCATCTGAATTGTAATTGTGTAATAAAACCACACAAGTGGAGGAAGATGCGCAAATAAAATCCTAAATTGGGAGGCAAATCCCAAAGTTAGGTTAGCTGACACCCTGTTGGCTATCGCACCTCGTGTAGGTGCGCGGATTGAAACCGACTGGAAAAACAGCAAAGCTCCGGCACGTCATCGCACCTCGTGTAGGTGCGCGGATTGAAACATACAAGCAAGCTGATTACTTAAACTTGGTGAAGATCGCACCTCGTGTAGGTGCGCGGATTGAAACGGGGCTTAGTGTCTCGTTGGCCAAAGCCGCTCTGTATCGCACTCCATGTGAGTGCGCGGATTGAAACAACCTGCCCGTTGATCTCTTGCTTCTTTTCGCCATATCGCACCCCCATACGGGTGCGCGGATTGAAACAACGGCGCATCAGCCTAGCTTAGCGGTGCTAGTTATCGCATCCCGTGTGGATGCGCGGATTGAAACGATTTCCGTCATTCGGGCAAATGCAATAAATCGCACCCCACGCGGGTGCGTGGATTGAAAGAAAAAGAGGTTCTCTTGAGCCTCTTTTTTGATTCTCTTCAAAACTTTCTCAGTAAGCCATCTAAATACATGTTATAATCGGCGTAGAAATATCCTTGGAAAGAAGGGAATCATTTGTCGTTGTTGTTTAAGAAAAAACAAAAAAAGGACGAAAAAAAAGAATCGCCACCGTCAAAACATATTGATGCGCCAAAAACAGATGCGGCTCAAGACACGCTCGATAATCTCTCAGACCGAGAAATCATCGAAACGCTCCTGAAAGAAACTCGTGAGCAGCGAAAAGAGCAAAAGCGCCTAACTCGTGAAGTGTGGTACAATCGCGTTGCTTTAGCGATGTTTTTAGCGCTGTCGTTATTTTATATCCATCTTCAAACATCCCGCCTCGGCGATGTCATCGGCACTCTGATTGAGATTTTCCTGCCAAATGGCAATTAACATTTTCGCTATTTGATTTTTTAGTTTTTAGTGTGAAAGGGGTAATGTAAATGTCCGAAAGTCGCCTCGGGGCAGTCTTTTCCGAGGATAAACTTGAAAAACTTGATAATAACCTCAATGCGCTCGAACTCCCGTTGATCCCCTACGACATCACATTGGGCGAGTTGGAGCAGTTATTGGCTTATCATGGCAATATGTTAGCTTATCTTTACGCGAACTTAGATCTCGTAAAATGCGAGGAAGAAGAAAAGCGCAAAGAAGGAGAACAAGTCTACAACGAAGTGTACGCGGAGATCAATAAGCACTCTGCTGACCACAAAGTTGCCACAATCAAAGCAATCGCATCGACCAATAAGCGCGTTGTAGCGGCACAGGAGGAGCTGAAAGCAGTTAAACGCATTAGAGCTTCTGTGGAGAGCAAGATAAATGCGCTACAGGAGCAAAATGTGTCGTTGCGTAAGATTGCAAGTATTAAGGGTATTGCGCTCCAAAAAGGTTTGGAGTAGTAGTTACCAATTAAGTAGAATAAACGTGAACGAAAAACCATGTTTGACTATATTGGTTTGCTGTGATATCCTTAACTCAACTTTGGAATAATCAACACATACATAAGGAAGGAATTATTTACCATGACAAAAAACAATAAGATTGCATTTGGACTTCTCGCATGTTCGCTCGTTGGCGTCTCTCTTTTCGCAGGAGGGTGCGGGACTCAGACAGCTCCTCCTCCGCCCAATGTGGCGCTTGTTGATCATCAGGTCGTTGTCGAGTATCATCCTCAGATGAAGAGCGCACAGGATGCCATGAAGGCTGAGTATGACAAGATCCAAAATCAGGTCAAGGATCTTGACGCACTGCCGCCCGAGCAGCACCAACAGAAAATCATGGAGTTCCAGCGTTCTCTGACGCAAATGGAGACTGATAAACTTGTGCCGATTCAGAAGGCCGCTGATGCTGCTGTTGAGGATGTTCGCAAAGACAAGAACTACTCCGTTGTGCTCGATAAGCGCGTCGCTGTTGCAGGCGGGGTTGACGTTACAAAGGATGTCCTCATGAAGGAAGGTCTTTCCGCAGAGGATGCCGATAAGGCTATCGCAGATGCCACGAAGCAGAGTGATGGAAAGTGATGGGGAAAACAATGAACGGTTCAACTGATTTCGCAACAGGTTTCGCTGAGGAATCAAAGAAGTTCTTTGAACACATGTTCGGGATGAGCGTCGACAAGATTCCATCGCGCGTCCATGTGTTGCACCTTAAGGATCGCGATAATGATCGCGATATTTGGATTGACTTTGAGAATGTCGTGACGCTTGAGTGGAATAAACGGAGCAAAGGAATCGAAAACTTCATTATTATTAATGAAGGCAAACCAATCGGGCCTGTTTATCTAAAAGAAGATATTCGCGAATTTGAAAAGCTGGTTGCTGCATACGAGCGCTATATGTCGCTCAAAACGATGTCATGGAGTGCGCTGAATTCGGGCGAGCGTTGAGCGCGATTTGAACCCCAAGCAAGCATAAAATTGGACATATTTTGTAGGCATATCTAACCTGCAATAGAAGCTAAAGTGGGGATTGATGTGCGAAATAAACCCTAAATTGAGAGTCCAATACAAAATTTAGGTTAGTTAACGCAACGTTGACTATCGCATCCTACACGGATGCGCGGATTGAAACCAGCAGACACAGGCGGAGGTTCCAGATTCCGTTAATCGCACCTCACGCGGGTGCGCGGATTGAAACCAAAATCGTGCCGATGAGTGCTAACAAGGTGCTTGTTGGTGCGTTGGCTGAACCGAAGGGTTGCCAATCGCCGCCGAAAGGCGTGCGCGGATTGAAACACGACAGACTGTGAAGCTCTCTGAGAGCGAATTTATCGCATCCTACACGGATGCGCGGATTGAAACGGGGATTGTCTTAGGTCGGTCACGCGTCAAGGAATCGCACCTCTCGCAGGTGCGCGGATTGAAAGAAACATCAAGGATTATTTTGGAGACAATTGGAATCCGAAACAGTCAAACAAAAAGAGGCTTTACAATAATATGTAGAGTCTCTTTTTGTTTTATGTTTAATTTTTGTTTCTCAAATTTCTCAAACTTTGGTAAACAGTTTAATCGCCGCTTGGCGCTGATTTTCTAAGTTATCAGTTCCACGATTTATATATTTTACAGAAAGAACGCCTTCATCCGTCTTCTCTACCTTCCCGAATTCAAGGTAGGTTGTCTTATCGTTCTCGATAATCGCCCACTGGTAGATAATTCCTTTGTCACCATCGTGCAGAATTTTGATCTTTCCATCAGGATTCTTGCGCTCTAGCTCCTTCGCATGGTGCTTGAGGTAAGCGCTTACGCTGGGAAAAGCATCTGCCGTGTAAGTGTCGAAAACAATCAGCTCTTTGTAATCGCTAAACGTATCGCCCTCACGTAGGAATACAACCTTTTCCTTTAAAAGGTCCTTGTATTGGTCTTTGATCGGCATCGGGAGAGGATTCCATTGGCCCCCAAAATAATCATTGATAAACGAATTACCATGCCGCAAATTGATGATAAATTCGCTCTCAGAGAGATTCACAGTTTGTCGAGAGGACTCTCTCGTGTATTTTTGTGCAACTTTGTCGCCGCTGCTCGGGACAAACAATTGGATGCCAACGAGCACCAATATGCCGACAACGATCAAAATAATAACGCCTTTGTATTTACCCATTATCGTTTAAGCCTCCTAAATTTAATATTCCCAAGTTACTTAATCCTAGACAAATTACTGCTCCACGTACGCGCCTTTGTTTCGACATCATCTCTGCCGTCATTTTTGATGACATATTGGACGATATGAACGGTCTCCTTGAGAGAGCCACTAAACACCTTGCCTGAAATGAACAGCTTAGATGCGCTAGAGAAGCCAGAGAAGGCGATTCCTGATTCGTCCTCAGATTGCTCGATTTTGATATCAGGAACTTGCTCTTTGAGCCACTGTTCGTACACCTTGTATACAGTGGGGCAAGGTGATGGCAGTGTGATGTTAGCAAATGAGCGCATCACGAACGATTCGCGCCAAGCGCCAGTATTTTGCCCATGTGGGAAATATACGAAGAGTGCTGGCAGGCCATTGCGCTCCTGTGCTGATGCTTGCTCCCACCCGTCTTTATCGAGACCAAGTGACGAATTAAGAAGTCTTACATCATTATTGATAGCTTTTCGGTTCAACGCTTGTAACTTTTCGGTGTTCGCTTTTTGCTCAGGCGTTTTCTGAGCATCCGGCACACCGTAGCCTGTTGGGTTCTGAACCTCCGACATTTTGGGGTTCTCTTTTGCCATTTCTGTGGAAGTTTTCGAGATGTTGCTACCGATATAAAACACAGCTATGATCCAGAGCAGGAAGATCGCGCCTGCTTTGAAAAGTTTTTTTCGATCCTTTTTAACAATCAATGGCGATTCACGCCTTTCTACCATTTTTTATTATCTGAAATCAATGATAGCACAAACGGGTTTTTAAAAGAATTCTACTTTTGTAAACAGGCATAAACAACCTTTTCTGTCACAACCGTTTTCCTGTGGTATAATTTGCACGAAAGCGAAAAACAAAACTAGAAAAGGGTGATACACTTGCTATCCAAATACCTAATTACATTTAAGTCAACAACAGCGGCATTTCGCGCCAACTTATTCGTCAGTCAAACAAGCGACTTTCGTGCCATTCAGAGCAAGACAGAGATTGTCGCAGTGCCACTTGCGCTAACGAACACTTGTTATGGCACTGGTATGGAAGTAACGGCGACAGAGAGCGAAATACAGAAGCTCTATAATGCGCTCAAAAAAGAGAAGATTGACTTTAAGCGATTTTGGCACGAAAAGGACGATGGAAGCATCATTCCGATAACCGATTCTTTAGAGAAGGGGGATTTCAAGATCTCATGAAAAACATATTTGCATTCCTTGCAGTCATCTGCTCGGCATTATCCATTTTTTTATCCTCAACGGCATCCGCACAGGATAATCGCGTGCAAGTGGTGTACTTCTGGGGTGCAGAGTGCCCTCATTGCGCTCATCTAAAGCCTTGGCTTGACCTCTTTGAGAAAACTCATGCTGACACTGTGAAGATTGACAGATATGAGTTCTGGCACGATGAGGGCAACGCCAAGATGTTCATGCGCACCATGAAGATGTACGGCATCCCTGACAACGAAGCGGGCGCACCTGCGGCAGTTGTGAACAACAAGGTTCTCATTGGCACAAAAGACATCCAAGAGCAACTTGAAACCGAAGTCAACGCAGTGCTCGAAGCGCGCAAAAATGGCGAAGGTGACAGCGCACTTGCAGGACTTTTAACTGGTGTTGCCGGTCCAGTTAATAAAGATTGCCCCGTAGAAAAAGGAACAACGAGTTTTGGGGCTGTCACAATGACAGCTCTTGCAGACTCTGTGAACCCATGCGCCATGATGGTGTTGATCATTCTGATGAGTTCGCTCGTTGTGACGCAAAAGAGCAAAGCGAAGGTTGCTCTGACTGCTGCGACGTTTATTCTTGCGGTGTTCCTCACTTACTTCCTTATTGGATTCGGACTTTCACACATCATCGCGAGTACTTCGATTGCCAACTGGATTGTTGTTGCTGTCGGCGGTATGGCGATTGTCATCGGACTTGCCAACCTCAAAGATGCCTTTTGGTATCGTAAGGGTAACTGGGCGATGGAAATCCCGATGGCGTGGCGCAATAAGCTCAACAAGGTCATTATGTCGGCAACAAGCCCTGTCGGGGCATTTATCGCTGGCATCATTGTGACAATGTTTGAACTTCCCTGCACAGGAGGTCCATATCTCTTTGGACTTTCCCTTATTTCGCTCACCGATTCGGTAGTAGAGCGCATGATGTGGCTCACGTATTACAACCTCATCTTCATCGCGCCTCTGCTTGCGATTGCAGTTGCAGTCCTTGTTGGAAAGACGACAATTGAGCGTGCAGAAGAGTGGCGCAACAAGCATGCGAAGTTGATGCACTTTATCGTTGGTGTTATCATGCTGACGCTTGGCATTTGGGCGCTGTTCTTGCGGTAAATTGATTAAAGAAGATCTTGTTGAACCTTGTTCAATGAGGTCTTTTTTGTTTTGATTTCTTTTTTCTTCCCTTAACAGAACCATTTTTCTGCAAACTGAAACCATTTGTCTTATACTAAATACAACGAAAGAAAGGAGGAAACCAACAATGAAATATCGTGAAAATCCTGAGTTCTCTTGGTCTTATTCGCGCAACAGCACGTTTAACTCTTGTGCACGTAACTACTACTACAAAAACTACGCCGCGCACAATGGTTGGCTTGAAAACGCGAAATTTGATGCAAAACTTGCGTACCGATACAAAAACATGACGACTTTGCAACTTACTTTTGGCATGGCGGTGCACGAGGCGATTAAGTCGTATATTTCGAGCTATTTGAAGAAACTTGACCCGACGATGGAAGCATTTATGCGCCACATTGACGACGCAATGCACGACGTGTGCGTAAAGAGTCTTGGCATCCAGCAGTGGAAGGACTTTCCAAAGCAGAACCCTATGCTTCACGAAGTGCTCTATATGGGCGGCTTTCGGGCAAAGGAAGTCAAGCGCATTGCTGATGATGTCAAGGTAAAGCGCAATGGTGTTGAACGATGCTTCTTGCATGCACGCTCCATGAAAGAGCTGATGGAGGGACATGTTCAGCGCGTTGTTGAGATTGACGAATCCATCAAGGATGTCACCAAGGGGCGTTTCTATTACGACGTTGACGGGCACGAAGTCTGCATTTGGGCGAAGATTGACTTGCTCCATGTGCGCGATGACGGCAAGTGGATTATCACCGATTGGAAGACAGAGAGCAAAGAGACGCACATTCGTGGCGATGCTTATGCGCGTGTGTTCTTCCAGCAGGTTTTGTATGCGAAGTATGTGCATGATAAATACAAAGTGCCGTATGAAGACATCATCCTGCGGCGCAGTAATATCGTCATCGGGCAGGAAAACGAAGTTCCTGTGGATGAGGAAAAGGTCAACATGTGTCTTGACCGTGTGCGCGAAAGTGTGCGAGCAATGCGCGCATACGTCGAAGATGCGAACCTTGATGTGAATAAGCCGAAAGAAATGCAAGTATTTCAGCAAGCAGGCAACTCGCCGCAGTGCGGTGTATGTTCACGGTGTAGTTACAAACACCTTTGTTTCGGGGGAGTCGTATGAACTCCCCTTTTTAGAATATGGAGGGCGCGTATGCGTATGAGACAATGAGCACAATGTTGAATTTTTATGGGTTTACCCCACGCCGATGTGAGCCACCGTGTATCATCGGCAAGACGGTGAAGAAATCAAACATTTACTATAACGATGACGATGGAAGAATGTATGTTGTCGCTATGTATCGCTATGATCGAGATACCGACAAGTACAGTATTTACTACCCTTCACCAACACATCGAAAATGGTTTAAAGACAAACTTACAAAACTACATAAAAATGAAGGGACGCCAAAAGAACCGCTTCGCTTCATTATGCGCATGTTGGACTACTTGGAACTCCTTCAAAGCGTTTCGCAGTGTCAAGAAAAAGGTTATGATGGGCTTCTCGCATTAACACAAAAAGACGGCGCAATCAATCGCGTTGTGCCGTTGACGAAAGACGATACTAAACTAAGCAATCATTTAACAAGCAAGAACATTGGTGGAAGCTCTTTTTATTTAAATGACCCGTACAAATTCGTAGTAAGAAATTAAGACGATAGAATTAAAGAACAGTTAACTTTGTTTGCATGAGGATTTAAAAAGATGAGAAAGACAAATAAATTCAAAAAACTGGAGATTACAGAGAAAATCGGCAGAAAGCCCACGGTTTTAACCGTGGGATGAATGCCGCCGAAGGGAACCTTTCCAAATAAACAAACCGTTGAAAACGTGGTACAATAGAACCAAATCCAACGAACGGAGGTGAATTGCTTTGGTCAAGATGTTCGAATACAAGATTTATCGTTCGCATCGCAACAGAAAACTGGATCTACAAATCAACAGTTCGGCGAAGATCTGGAATCTTTGTATTCGGATTCATCGTACCTACTACCATCTTTCAGGAAAGTTCTTGAGTAAGAACGAACTCCAAAAGATGTTGGTTCGCATGAAAAATAAGGGATGTTTCCCATTTCTCAAAGACATTGGAAGTCAGGCCGTCCAAGACATCACCGACCGGATGGATCGTGCCTACAAAGCTTGGTTTAAAAATCTCAGAAATGGGAAAAAGAAAGGACGACCAAGA
>ERZ772945.589-NODE-589-length-28825-cov-3.956726_pt1 | contig 28825 bp, 27 predicted proteins | sample MGYA00511681_ERZ772945 | MGnify/ENA primary metagenome ERZ772945 (study PRJEB29015, sample SAMEA2737943) | human oral metagenome | biome: human oral; feature: human-associated habitat; material: dental | place: China | collected 2143 ...
AGCCCATCATTTAAGCTTGAGATAGACTCTAAGTCTAAGTGATTAGTTGGATCGTCGAGTACCAGTACATTGGACTTGAGGAGCATAAGTTTAGCTAACATCACACGCACTTTTTCGCCACCTGATAGGACACTGACAGACTTGTTAACTTCATCACCAGAAAAAAGCATACGACCCAAGAACCCACGAAGAAAAGTATTATCATCATCTTCTTTGTTTGCAAACTGACGGATCCATTCAAGAATAGATTCTCCACTCGCAAAATCATTTGTATTGTCTTTAGGAAGATAGGATTGACTTGTTGTAACACCCCATTTAATGGTACCTTCATAGTCAATATCTCCCATAAGTGCACGAATAAGAGCTGTTGACTGAATATCATTTTGGGCAATAATAGCAGTTTTATCTCCAGGATTTAAAGTAAAACTGATATTGTCAAGAATGCTTTCACCATCAATTTTAACTGAAAGGTTTTCTACTGATAAAAGATCATTTCCAATTTCACGTTCCGCTTGAAACTTAATAAAGGGATACTTACGGCTTTAAGGTACAATTTCTTCTAACTCAATTTTATCAAGCATTTTTTTACGAGAAGTTGCTTGTTTTGATTTTGAAGCGTTGGCTGAGAAACGTGCGACAAACTCTTGTAATTGTTTAATTTTTTCTTCAGCTTTTGCATTTCTATCTGCTTGTAATTTTGCTGCAAGTTCAGAAGATTCTTTCCAGAAATCATAGTTTCCGACGTAAAGTTTGATTTTTCCAAAGTCGAGATCCGCCATATGAGTGCAGACTTTATTCAAAAAGTGGCGGTCATGGGATACAACTATAACTGTATTTTCAAAATCAATCAGAAAATCTTCTAACCAGGTAATGGATTGGATATCCAATCCATTGGTCGGCTCGTCCAAAAGAAGAACATCTGGTTTACCAAAAAGTGCCTTAGCTAGGAGAACTTTCACTTTATCCCCATTGGCTAACTCGCTCATAGTTTGATAATGAAGGTCTTCTGAAATATTTAGATGTTGAAGCAATTGAGATGCTTCACTTTCTGCTTCCCATCCACCGAGTTCGGCAAATTCACCTTCAAGTTCAGCTGCACGGACACCATCTTCATCAGAGAAATCTTCTTTCATGTAGATAGCATCTTTCTCTTTCATAATGTTGTAGAGCTTTTCATTTCCCATAATGACAACATCAATGACCCGTTCGTCTTCGTAGTCAAAGTGATTTTGACGCAAAACGGACAAACGTTCATCAGGGCCAAGAGAAATATGACCAGTTGTTGGTTCAATATCTCCAGCTAAAATTTTTAAAAAGGTTGACTTTCCAGCACCGTTGGCACCGATAAGACCGTATGTATTTCCTTCTGTAAAGTTGATATTGACATCGTCAAACAATTTTCGATCACTAAAACGTAGTGAGACGTCTGATACTGTAAGCAATGATTTTCTCCTCTTTCTATAATGTCTTAATTTTACTAGAAAATAGGGGAAAATTCAACTTTTTTAGTGTCAATTTATTTTTACAACACTGTAAATCAAGTTGACAAAGTAGTAAACTTTTAATTCATTACAAACATAGAGGATAGACTAACATTTTGAACCAGAAAGTGCTATAATGATAGGGATAACGATTAAGGAGAAGAATATGACAAAACCCATCATTTTGACAGGAGATAGACCAACAGGAAGACTCCACATTGGCCACTATGTTGGTTCTTTAAAAAATCGGGTCTTGCTACAGAATAAAGACGAATATAATATGTTTGTTTTTTTGGCAGACCAGCAAGCTTTGACGGATCATGCAAAAGATCCAAAAACGATTGTGGAGTCTATTGGAAATGTCGCTTTGGACTATCTTGCAGCTGGACTAGATCCTGAAAAAGTAACGATTTTCATTCAAAGTCAGATTCCTGAACTGGCAGAATTGACCATGTACTACATGAATCTTGTATCTTTGGCACGACTTGAAAGAAACCCAACTGTAAAAACCGAGATTTCTCAAAAAGGTTTTGGTGAGAGTATACCTACAGGATTTTTGGTATACCCTATTTCGCAAGCAGCCGATATTACGGCATTTAAAGCGAATTTTGTTCCGGTAGGAAATGACCAAAAGCCAATGATTGAACAAACTCGTGAGATTGTTCGTTCCTTTAACCATGCTTACAATACAGATACTTTGGTGGAGCCAGAAGGGATTTATCCTGAAAATGAAGCAGCAGGGCGCTTACCTGGTTTAGACGGAAATGCTAAAATGTCTAAATCGTTGAATAATGGCATTTACCTAGCTGATGATGCAGATACTTTAAAGAAAAAAGTGATGAGTATGTATACTGATCCTGATCATATTAAAGTAGAGGATCCAGGAAAAATCGAAGGCAATATGGTATTTCATTACCTGGATGTATTTGGCCGTCCAGAAGATGCAGCTGAAATTGCAGAAATGAAAGAACATTATCAACGTGGTGGACTTGGTGATGTAAAGACCAAACGATATCTTTTAGAAATTTTAGATCGTGAATTAAGACCGATTCGTGAAAGACGTCTTGAGTTTGCAAAGGATATGGGCGAAGTCTACTCTATTCTTGAAAAAGGAAGTGAGCGCGCTCGAAATGTAGCAGCTCAAACACTGGATGAAGTAAAATCTGCGATGGGAATTACCTATTTTAAAAAATAAAACGACTTCATTAATAGCGAACATTTCTTTACTGCTCATTGATAATTCACCAATAAATGATTGACAAATTGCCATAGAATGGTATGATATTAACAATAAAAATTCGAGCCTTGCTCAAATAAAAAGAAAAGAGGATCCAGCTAATGTCTAATTGGGACACAAAGTTTTTAAAAAAAGGGTTTACATTCGATGACGTGCTTTTGATTCCAGCAGAAAGTCACGTATTGCCTAATGATGCAGATTTAAGTACACAATTAGCAAGTAATTTACGCTTGAATATCCCAATCATTACTGCTGCTATGGATACGGTGACTGAAAGTCAAATGGCAATTGCTATGGCACGTGCTGGTGGACTTGGTGTTATCCATAAAAACATGTCAATTGAGCAACAGGCAGATGAAGTACGCAAAGTAAAACGCTCTGAAAATGGAGTTATCATTGATCCGTTCTATTTGACTCCGTCTCATACAATTGCAGAAGCAGATGAGTTGATGGGACGATACCGAATCAGTGGTGTTCCTGTTGTTGAAACACTTGAAAATCGTAAATTGGTTGGTATTCTAACAAATCGAGATCTTCGCTTTATTTCAGATTACAATCAACCAATCTCAAACCATATGACTAGTGAAAATCTTGTCACTGCTCCTGTTGGTACAGATCTTGCAACAGCTGAACATATTCTTCAAGAACACCGTATTGAAAAACTTCCTTTGGTTGACGAGGAAGGCCGTCTTTCTGGCTTGATTACTATCAAAGATATTGAAAAAGTTATTGAGTTTCCAAATGCAGCAAAAGATGAATTTGGTCGTCTTCTAGTTGCTGGTGCGGTGGGTGTCACTTCAGATACATTTGAACGTGCAGAGGCTCTCTTTGAAGCAGGAGCTGACGCAATTGTTATTGATACTGCACATGGTCACTCTGCTGGAGTTCTGCGTAAAATTTCTGAAATTCGTGCTCATTTCCCAGATCGTACTTTGATTGCAGGTAATATTGCAACTGCAGAAGGAGCGCGTGCTCTTTACGAAGCAGGTGTAGATGTTGTCAAAGTTGGAATTGGACCAGGTTCTATCTGTACCACTCGTGTGATTGCAGGGGTTGGTGTCCCACAAGTGACAGCAATATATGATGCGGCAGCTGTTGCGCGTGAATATGGTAAAACGATTATTGCTGATGGTGGAATCAAGTATTCTGGAGATATTGTAAAGGCCCTTGCTGCAGGTGGAAATGCTGTTATGCTTGGATCAATGTTTGCTGGAACAGATGAAGCGCCAGGTGAAACGGAAATCTTCCAAGGACGTAAGTTTAAGACTTACCGTGGTATGGGATCAATCGCTGCGATGAAGAAAGGTTCAAGTGACCGTTATTTCCAAGGTTCTGTCAATGAAGCAAACAAACTCGTTCCAGAAGGAATTGAAGGTCGTGTTGCTTATAAAGGTGCTGTAGCTGATATCGTTTTCCAAATGATTGGTGGTATTCGCTCTGGTATGGGTTACTGTGGTGCAGCTAACCTTAAAGAACTACACGATAATGCTCAATTTATTGAAATGTCTGGGGCTGGTCTAAAAGAAAGCCATCCTCATGATGTACAAATCACTAATGAAGCACCAAACTATTCTATGTAAACAAAAAAGAACTCCTGAAAATTAGGGGTTCTTTTTTGTTTACAACAGTGTCAATTTAATTTACAGATATCTGACCGTTTTGAATATTGAAAATACTAAGGTTTTCTGGTAAATTTTGTAAGTGGTCTAAACTTGTTGTTGTGATAAAGGTTTGGATAGATTGAGAAATGGTTTCTAGTAATTTTAGTTGCCGGGTGTTATCAAGTTCGCTCATAACATCATCAAGCAAGAGTATCGGAGACTCGTTGGTAATACTTTCCATTAGCTCGATCTCTGCTAGTTTGATAGAGAGAACAAGACTGCGATGTTGACCTTGACTTCCAAAACTAGCGTCCATACCATTGATGTAAAAGGTAATGTCATCTCGATGAGGGCCAACACCAGTATTCTTTTTAAACAAGTCTCTTGATCTACTTTTATCTAAAGCCATTTTAAAAGAATTCGTTAGCTGTTCTTCATCAGTGAAGTTGACAGATGATTGATAAAATATTGACAACTCTTCTAATTGATTTGAAATTTCTAAGTGTTTTTTTTGACCAAATTTCTCTAACTCTTTAATGAATTTTATCCGATGCTTTATGACGCGACAACCGTATTCTACTAACTGATCATCTAAGACTGACAGAAATGTTTCGTCAATCTTCTGGCTGGATTTTAGGTAAGTATTTCTTTGCTTGAGTATATGGTTATAGTTTGACAAGTCTGACAAGTAGATTGGTTTAATTTGTCCCAGTTCAATGTCTATAAATTTTCGACGAACAGAGGGGGCCCCTTTAATTAACTGGAGATCTTCAGGTGCAAAGAGGACCACATTCATATGTCCGATGTAGTCTGATAGGCGAGCTTGCTTTAAGTGATTGACTTTAGTCACACGCCCTTTTGGCGTTAAATCAATTTCTAGAGGGATAGAACCTGTTTTTTTCTGTAGCAAGCCAGAAAGATGGAGTTGCTCGTCATCAAAATGAATGAGATTTTTATCTGTACGAGTCCGATGACTACGTGTCAAGGCCAAGAAATAGATTGCTTCTAGAATATTGGTTTTTCCTTGTGCATTTTGACCTAGAAAGACGTTTAATTTTGGATTGAAATCAATTTTTGCCTCTTTGTAGTTTCGAAAAGTTTTAATTGTTAAATGTTGGAGCCACATGGTTATCTTCCTGGAAAACGCGGAACTTGTTTGGCTTTAGGCGATAAAGAAGTTTTTTGTTTTTCTTTCTTGACACCTTTATTCATCTCTTTGACAAGTTTAGCAATTCGCTCTTTCTCAATCTTATCTGCTTGATATTCTTCTTGCTCTTTTAAACTTGGTTGTGTCAAGGTGATGTCAAGCTTTAAATCAGGAATGTCAATCGTATCTCCAACACGAATTTTTTTCCCCCGTCTATTTTCTAATTCACCATTAAAGTAAACGTGATGCTCCATTAGAAAGGATTTGATAGCACCGCCGCTTTGTATAATTCCAAGCTCTTTTAGGAGGGCTTGGAGCGTGATAAATTCTTCAAATAATTTGTATTCCATAATTCACCTCAATCTTTGGTATTATACCATATTTTCCTTGAAATAGCTGAGGGAAAGTTAGCTGAAATGAAAACGATTTTTATTTTAAAAGCGGTAAAGAGAATAAGAAATATTTTCCTTTTCGTGATATAATAGAACTCTATATGTAAGGAGGTAAGGTATGGAGTTAGTGCCTGGAATTTCAGCACATTTTGTTCAATCCAAAAAGTTTAAAACAAATAAAATCACTATTCGTTTTACTGCTCCCTTATCTCTTGAGACGATAGCAGGACGCATGTTAAGTGCAAGTATGTTGGAGACGGCAAATCAAGTTTACCCAACATCACAAGTATTTCGCAGATACTTGGCAAGTTTATATGGAACTGATATTTCCACAAGTGCTTATCGTAGGGGACAGGCACATATTCTTGACTTAACGTTTACTTATGTGAGGGATGATTTTTTAAGTAAAAAGAATGTCTTGACTTCTCGAATTTTGGAATTGGTGAAACAGACTTTATTTGCTCCCTTAGCTCAAGATGGTGCTTTTGAGCCAGCCCTATTTGAAATTGAAAGAAAACAGTTGTTGGTTAGTTTAGCTACTGATATGGATGATTCATTTTATTTTGCTCATAAGGAGTTGGATAGCTTGTTCTTCCATGATGAGCGTCTTCAATTGAGATACAGTGATTTACGAAATAGCATTTCAAATGAGTCTCCAGAAAGTAGCTACACTTGTTTTCAAGATGCTCTGAAAAATGATCGAATTGATTTCTTTTTCTTAGGTGATTTTAATGAAGTAGAAATTACAGAATCACTGAAGTCATTATCCCTTACAGCTAGAGAGAATTGTGTTTCTATCCAATATTATCAATCTTATTCGAATGTCCTACGAGAGGGAATGGTTCAGAGGAATGTTGGGCAATCTATTTTGGAATTAGGCTATCATTCTCCTGTAAAATATGGCGATGATGAGCATTTATCCATGCTTGTCATGAATGGTTTGTTGGGTGAATTTGCACATTCGAAACTTTTTACAAACGTTCGTGAAAATACTGGAATTGCCTATACAGTATCTAGTCAATTAGATTTGTTTAGTGGTCTGTTAAGGATGTATGCGGGTATCGATAGAGAAAATCGAAATCAGGCTAGAAAAATGATGAATCATCAATTGCTAGATTTGAAAAAGGGCAACTTTACAGATTTTGAACTTGAACAAACCAAGGAGATGATTCGAAGATCTTTATTGATTGCTCAAGATAATCAACAGACCCTGGTTGAAAGAGCCTATTTGAATGCTCTATTTGGAAAATCAAGCTTTGATATTGATCGATTGGTGACAAAATTAGAGAGTGTTGATAAAGAAGCGGTATGTAAAGCTGCCAACAGTTTGAAGTTGCAAGCGATTTACTTTATGGAAGGAGTAGAATGACAAGGGTTACTTTTGAAGAAAAATACTATCCTGCTGTGAAGGAAAGAGTTTACAAAACACAATTGTCAAATGGGTTGACAGTCTCTTTACTTCCTAAACAAGATTTTAATGAGGTTTACGGGGTTGTAACGGTTCAATTTGGCTCTGTAGATGCAACTTATACAAGTTTGGAAAAAGGTTTACGTCATCATCCAGCAGGAATTGCACATTTTCTTGAACATAAATTGTTTGAAAGAGAAAACTCTGAGGACATAATGGCTGCTTTTACTCGATTAGGTGCGGAAAGCAATGCCTTGACAAGCTTTACTAAAACCAGTTATCTTTTTTCAACAATTGACCATCTATTAGAGAATTTAGATTTGCTAGATGAGTTAGTCGGAGATGTTCATTTGACAGAAGAGTCTGTTTTGAGGGAACAGGATATTATCCAGCAAGAACGAGAAATGTACCAAGATGATCCAGACTCACGTTTATTTTTTGCAACATTAGCTAACCTTTATCCTGATACTCCTTTAGCAACAGATATTGTTGGAAGTGAAAAATCAATTTCTGAGATTCAAGTTTCAAATTTAAAAGAGAATTTTACAGACTTTTACAAACCTGTCAACATGTCACTGTTTTTAGTTGGAAATATTGATGTAAAAGTTGTTGAGGAATATTTTTCGAAAAAGGAAAAGGGAGTTTCAAACCAGTTTACGGTTTCAAAAGAGAAACTACCCTTGCAGCCTGTGAAGCAAACAGATAGCCTTCGGATGGAAGTTTCTTCACCCAAACTTGCTGTTGCGATTAGAGGTAATGGGAAAATAACAGAAGCTGAGTCTTATCGTTACAATATTTTATTGAAATTGCTATTTACGATGATGTTTGGTTGGACTTCTGACCGTTTTCAAAGGTTATATGAGACTGGGAAGTTAGATGCGTCATTGTCACTTGAGGTTGAAGTCAACAGTCGCTTTCATTTTGTGATATTGACGATGGATACCAAAGAGCCTGTTTCTCTGTCGCATCAATTTCGTAAAGCGATTCGTCAGTTTAGTAATGACGCGGATATTACCGAGGAACATTTAGATCTTATTAAGAGTGAGATGTTTGGGGAGTTTTTCAGCAGTATGAACTCCTTGGAGTTTATTGCAACTCAATACGATCCGATGGATCGCGGAGAAACAATTTTTGATTTTCCAAAAATTTTACAGGAAATTACTTTGGAGGATGTTCTAGAAGCTGGACATCGTTTGATTGATGGTGGTGATCTAGTTGATTTTACCATCTTTCCAGCTTAAAAGATGACTAATACTAGAAAGAAGGAATGGTACGTATGAGAAAAAAAACAATTGGCGAGGTTCTACGTTTAGCTAGAATTAACCAGGGATTGAGTCTGGAAGAATTACAGGAAAAAACTGAAATTCAGTTAAACTTTCTAGAAGCTATGGAGGCAGATGATTTTGATCAACTTCCTAGTACCTTCTATGCTCGTTCTTTTTTAAGAAAATATGCCTGGGCAGTAGAGTTGGATGAGAGAATTGTTCTGGACGCCTATGATTCAGGTAGTATGATCACTTATGAAGAGGTTGATGTTGATGAAGAAGACTTGTCTGGTCGCAGACGATCAAATAAGAAAAAAACGTCTTATCTCCCCTTGTTTTATTTCGTTCTATTTGCTTTGTCAATTTTAATTTTTGTGACTTACTATGTCTGGAACTACATCCAAACTCAGCCAAGTCCTTCTTCTGCAAATTATAGTGTTGTGAGCTCAACTAGTTCCACAACCTCAACTAGTTCATCTTCTAGTAGTCAGACGTCTAGCTCATCTTCTACTACGGAATCAACTATTGCAGTGTCAGGCGAAGGAAACCGCATTGAAGCTCTCTATAAAACGAGTAAGGAAACAGCTACTGTTCAGCTGGCAGTTTCAGATACGACTAGCTGGGTTAGTGTTTCGGGAAGTGAGTTGGAAGGTGGTGTGACACTATCCGCAGACAATAAGAATGCAAAAACAACAGTCTCAACGAAAGATTCTGTAACTATTACTTTGGGTGTGGTAAAGGGAGTTACTTTGACTGTGGACAATCAAACAATCGATACCTCGAAGCTGACAACTCAGACTGGAACTGTAACACTTACATTCACTACAGATTAAGGAAAAATCAATGAAAAAAGAACAAATTCCTAATGTATTAACTATTGGTAGAATTCTCTTTATACCTCTCTTTATTCTTATTTTGACTTTGGGCCATTCACAAGGCAGTCATTTGCTGGCAACGATCATCTTTGCAGTTGCTAGTATAACGGATTATCTTGATGGCTACCTTGCTCGTAAATGGAATGTGGTTAGCAACTTTGGAAAGTTTGCAGATCCAATGGCGGATAAGTTGTTGGTTATGTCAGCTTTTATCATGTTGATTGAGTTGGGTATGGCTCCAGCTTGGGTTGTTGCTATTATCATCTGTCGTGAACTTGCGGTGACAGGCTTGCGTTTGTTGCTTGTTGAGACGGGAGGGACAGTTCTAGCAGCAGCGATGCCAGGGAAAATCAAGACCTTTAGTCAGATGTTTGCCATTATCTTTTTGCTCTTACATTGGAATTTAATTGGTCAGCTGTTGCTTTATATCGCTTTGTTTTTCACTATCTACTCTGGCTATGATTATTTCAAGGGTAGCGCTCATATATTCAAAGGGACATTTGGTTCGAAATGAAATCGATTATTGAAGTAAAAGATCTGTCTTTTCGTTACAAGGAAGATCAGGATCATTATGATGTTAATAATGTCTCGTTTCACGTGAAACGGGGAGAATGGCTTTCGATTGTAGGTCATAATGGGAGTGGAAAATCGACAACTATCCGTTTGATTGATGGCTTGCTTGAAGCAGAGTCTGGGGAAATCTGGATAGATGGGCAATTGCTGTCCTCTGAGAATGTTTGGGACTTACGCCGTCAAATTGGTATGGTTTTTCAAAATCCAGATAACCAATTTGTGGGGGCGACTGTTGAAGATGATGTCGCCTTTGGATTAGAAAATCAGGGGCTTCCTCGAGAAGAAATGAAGAAGAGGGTGGCTGAATCTTTGGAGTTGGTAGGTATGCTGGACTTTAAGAAGAGAGAACCAGCTCGTTTATCTGGTGGACAAAAACAACGGGTGGCTATTGCAGGAGTTGTTTCCTTGAGACCAGCTATTTTAATTCTGGACGAGGCTACAAGTATGTTGGATCCTGAGGGACGCAGAGAACTGATTCAGACAGTTCAAGAGATTCGAAAAGACCACCAGATGACAGTCGTCTCCATTACACATGATTTAGAGGAAGTTGCGATGAGTGACCGTGTCTTGGTCATGAAAAAAGGCCAAGTAGAGTCAACTAGCAGCCCCAGAGAACTTTTTTCTCGAGATGACCTTGACCAGATAGGCTTAGATGATCCTTTTACGAATCAATTGAGAGAATCTTTGAGAGAGACTGGTTATCAGTTGCCGGATGGCTATTTGACAGAAGGAGAGCTAGAGGACAAGTTATGGGAATTACTCTAGAAAATGTGAGCTTTACCTATCAAGAGGGGACTCCCCTATCTTCATCAGCCTTGACTGATGTTTCTTTGAAGATTGAGGATGGTTCCTATACAGCTTTAGTAGGGCACACAGGTAGTGGGAAATCAACGATTTTACAGCTTTTAAATGGCCTATTGGTACCAAGTAAGGGTTCTGTTCGAGTTTTTGATACCGTCATTACCCCTACATCAACCAATAAAGAAATTCGTCAGATTCGAAAGCAAGTTGGTCTAGTGTTTCAATTTGCTGAAAACCAGATTTTCGAAGAGACTGTTTTGAAAGATGTTGCATTTGGACCGCAAAATTTTGGAGTTTCTGAGGAAGAGGCCAAGAAAATTGCGCGTGAAAAGTTAGCCTTGGTAGGCATCGATGAGTCACTCTTTGAGCGCAGTCCTTTTGAACTTTCGGGTGGCCAAATGAGACGTGTGGCTATAGCAGGTATGCTAGCCATGGAGCCAACTGTCTTGGTTTTGGATGAGCCGACAGCAGGGCTAGATCCTTTGGGCAGAAAAGAATTGATGACCTTGTTTAAAGAACTCCACCTTTCTGGAATGACAATCGTCTTGGTAACGCATTTGATGGATGATGTAGCTGCATATGCTGATCAGGTCTATGTTATGGAAAAGGGGCGTTTGGTCAAAAGTGGCAAACCGTGCGAAGTTTTCCAAGATGTAGCCTCTATGGAAAAAGTACAGTTAGGTGTGCCTAAAATCACAGCCTTTTGTAAACGTTTGGCAGATAGGGGTGTAGCTTTTAAAAAACTGCCAATCAAGATAGAGGAGTTTAAGGAGTCGCTAAATGGATAGTATGATTTTAGGGCGTTATATACCAGGAGATTCCATCATTCATCGCTTGGATCCCCGTAGTAAATTGCTCGCTATGATCCTGTTGATTTTGATTGTATTTTGGGCCAATAATCCTCTCGCTAATCTCATTCTTTTTGTAGCGACAGGTATATTTATCGCTTTGTCGGGCGTTTCCCTCTCATTTTTTGTTCAGGGATTAAAATCCATGTTTTTCTTGATTGCTTTTACGACTCTATTTCAGCTCTTTTTCATTTCAAGTGGAAATGTCTTATTTGAGTTTTCTTTTATAAGAATAACGGATTATGCTTTGCAGCAAGCTGGGATTATTTTCTGTCGTTTTGTGTTGATTATTTTCTTTTCAACCTTGCTAACCTTAACAACCATGCCTTTGAGCCTGGCAGCCGCAGTTGAAGCTCTTTTAGCACCTCTGAAACGCGTGAAAGTTCCCGTTCATGAAATTGGTCTCATGTTATCAATGAGTTTGCGTTTTGTTCCAACCTTGATGGATGACACAACGAGAATTATGAATGCTCAAAAGGCCCGTGGAGTTGACTTTGGCGAAGGTAGCATCGTTCAAAAAGTAAAGGCTATGATTCCGATTTTAATTCCTCTGTTTGCTACGAGCTTAAAGCGTGCAGATTCATTGGCAATAGCCATGGAAGCGCGTGGTTATCAGGGAGGAAAGGGTAGAAGCCAGTATAGACAGTTGAGATGGTGTCAAAAGGATACACTGGCAATTCTTGTGATTTTGGTACTGGGATGTTTCTTATTTTTCTTAAAATCTTAGCAGGTTTGTAGGATTGATAAGAAGTTCACAGTAGCAGGTTTTTAGTATAAAGGTAGGAATATGAACCGTTTTAAAAAATCAAAATATCTAATCATCGTTTTTGTCACAGTTCTGGCAGTTTCTGTACTATTAGTGACAACCTATTCAAGCGCTATTGTGACGAAACTAGGAGATGGGATTTCCTTAGTAGATAGAATTGTTCAAAAACCTTTTCAGTGGTTTGATACTTTCAAATCAGATTTGGGACATTTGACGCGGACTTACAATGAAAACGAAAGTCTAAAAAAACAGCTCTATCAACTAGAGGTAGAATCTAATCAATCAGAAAGTTTAAAAAATGAAAATGAACAACTACGTCAGTTGCTGGATATGAAGTCAAAATTGCAGGCTACAAAAAACATAGCAGCAGATGTAATTACGCGTTCACCGGTATTTTGGAAGCAAGAGTTAACGATAGATGCAGGAAGTTCAAAGGGTGCTTCTGAAAATATGTTGGCCATTGCAAATGGGGGCTTGATTGGCAGTGTTTCAAAAGTGGAGGATCATTCAACGACTGTCAACTTATTGACAAATACCGAAAATTCGGATAAAATTTCCGTTAAAATCTTGCATGGTTCTACTGAAATTTACGGAATTATCGTTGGTTATGACAAAGAAAACGAACTTCTTAAAATTAGTCAATTAAACAGTAACAGCGACATTAGTGCTGGAGATAGGGTGACTACAGGGGGACTTGGAAACTTTAATGTTAAGGATATTCCTGTTGGAGAGGTTGTTGCTACAACTCATAGCAGTGATTATCTAACACGAGAGGTAACAGTAAAGTTAAGTGCTGATACTAAAAATCTTCATGTGGTAGAGTTAGTGGGGAATTAGCAATGAGACTGTTAAAACAAGTTGGTATTTTCTTTTTACTTCCTTTTCTTGTGCTAATTGATGCACATATTGGTCAATTAGTAGAATCCTTTTATCCACATTTTCACTTAGCCAGTCATTTCCTGTTTTTATTTCTCTTGTTTGAGACAATTGAGGTATCAGAATACTTCTATCTAGCTTATTGCTGTATAGCAGGTTTGGTGTACGATATCTATTTTTTCCACTTGATAGGAATTGCGACACTTTTATTTATCTTGATAGGTGCCTCACTTCACAAGTTTAATAGTGTGACTTTGTTGAACCGTTGGACGAGAATGTTAACAATAGTTGTGATGAGCTTCCTATTTGATATGGGTAGTTATCTCCTGGCCCTTGCTATGGGACTGACAGTAGAATCAATGCCAGTTTTCATTGTCTACAGTCTTGTCCCATCAATGATTTTAAACTTTTTGTGGATGGTGATTTTCCAGTATATTTTTGAAAAATATTATCTATAAGAAAGAAATAAAAATGTAACAAAGGCGTAATATTTATTATGTCTTTTTTTGGTATACTAGTAATGTCTTAAATAGAAGGAGTATCTACACAATATGAAGAAAAAAATCTTAGCGTCACTTTTATTAAGTACAGTATTAGTGTCTCAAGTGTCGGTGTTAACAACTGTTCACGCTGAAACAACTGATGAAAAAATTGCTGCTCAAGATAGTAAGATTAGTGACTTGACAGCCCAACAAAAAGAAGCTCAAAAACAGGTAGATGAAATCCAAACGCAAGTTACAGCTATTCAAACACAGCAAACAAACTTGCAAGCTGAAAATGAAACACTACAGGCGGAATCTAAAAAACTTGAAGGAGAAATTACAGAGCTCTCTAAAAACATTGTTGCTCGTAATGAATCTTTGGAAAAACAAGCACGTAGCGCACAAACAAACGGTGCTGCAACTAGCTATATCAATACAATTGTAAATTCAAAATCAATTACAGAAGCTATTTCCCGTGTTGCGGCTATGAGTGAGATTGTATCGGCTAACAACAAAATGTTAGAGCAACAAAAAGCTGATAAAAAATCAATCTCAGAAAAACAAGTTGCAAATAATGAAGCAATCAATACTGTAATTGCGAACCAACAAACGCTTGCTGACGATGCACAAACATTGACAACAAAACAGGCGGAGTTAAAAGTTGCTGAGTTGAACCTTGCTGCAGAGAAAGCTACTGCAGAAGGCGAGAAAGCTACCTTATTGGAACAAAAAGCAGCAGCAGAGGCAGAAGCGAAAGCAGCAGCTGAAGCAGAGGCAGCTTATAAAGCACGTCAAACAAGTCAACAACAATCAGTTGTTGCTTCTGGAAACACAAGTTTCTCAGCTCAAGTGCAAGCAACATCTACATCAGCGTCAGCATCAGCATCAGCATCAGCATCTGACGACGAGGACTCAAGCTACACTCCAGCACCTACTCCAGCACCTACTCCGACTCCTAGTAGACAACGTCCAACATACAGTACAAATGCTTCAAGTTATCCAACTGGTGAATGTACTTGGGGAGCTAAAACATTAGCACCTTGGGCTGGAGATTACTGGGGTAACGGAGCGCAGTGGGCTACAAGTGCAGCGGCTGCAGGATTCCGTACTGGATCAACTCCACAAGTTGGTGCGATTGCATGTTGGAATGACGGTGGATATGGACACGTAGCGGTTGTTACAGCAGTTTCATCAACAACTAGCATTCAAGTATCAGAATCAAACTATGGTGGAGATCGTACAATCGGTAACAAACGTGGATGGTTCAACCCAACTACAACTTCTGAAGGTTATGTTACTTATATCTATCCAAACTAATGAATGAAACGAAGAGGCTCGATTTGAGTCTCTTTTATTATTTTTTATCGAAAGCAAGGCCGAAATCTATTAAAACCACTTGAAAATATGGCTAAAATGTGGTAAAATGAAACTTGTCGTGTAAACGATAATACTCATTCTTGATGAATTGTGAAACTGTTGCCCTCGGGTCGTTTTGCAAGTTGAAATCGAGAAGAGGGAAAAAACAAAAAGGAGAAATACTCATGGCAGTAATTTCAATGAAACAACTTCTTGAGGCTGGTGTACACTTTGGTCACCAAACTCGTCGCTGGAACCCTAAGATGTCGAAGTATATCTTCACAGAACGTAACGGTATCCACGTTATCGACTTGCAACAAACTGTAAAATTTGCAGATCAAGCATACGACTTTATGCGTGACGCAGCTGCTAACGATGCAGTTATCTTGTTTGTTGGTACGAAAAAACAAGCTGCTGATGCTGTAAAAGAAGAAGCAGAACGTGCTGGTCAATACTACATCAACCACCGTTGGTTGGGTGGAACACTTACAAACTGGGAAACGATTCAAAAACGTGTTGCTCGTTTGAAAGAAATCAAACGTATGGAAGAAGACGGAATTTTTGATGTTCTTCCTAAAAAAGAAGTCGCTCTTCTTAACAAACAACGCGCTCGTCTTGAAAAATTCTTGGGTGGTATCGAAGAAATGCCACGTATTCCAGATGTGATGTATGTTGTGGATCCACATAAAGAACAAATCGCTGTTAAAGAAGCTAAGAAATTAGGTATTCCAGTTGTAGCGATGGTGGATACAAATACAGATCCAGATGACATTGATGTCATCATTCCAGCTAACGACGATGCTATTCGTGCTGTTAAGTTAATCACTGCGAAAATGGCTGATGCAATTATCGAAGGCCGCCAAGGTGAAGATAACGTTGAATCAGTAGAAGCAGAATTAGCTGCAACTGATTCACAAGCAGATTCTATCGAAGAAATCGTTGAAGTTGTCGAAGGCTCAAACGAATAATCAAGTAACGAACTTATGGGGCGGGGCCTAGCCCTCCCCTTTTTATTAAATAAAACCGTAATATCTTAATTGGAGGATCAAAATGGCAGAAATTACAGCTAAGCTTGTAAAAGAATTGCGTGAAAAATCTGGTGCTGGTGTCATGGACGCTAAAAAAGCACTTGTAGAAGTAGATGGCGATATCGAAAAAGCAATTGAATTGCTTCGTGAAAAAGGTATGGCAAAAGCTGCTAAAAAAGCAGACCGTGTTGCTGCTGAAGGATTGACGGGTGTCTATGTAAACGGCAATGTTGCTGCTATCGTTGAAGTGAACTCAGAAACAGACTTTGTAGCAAAAAATGCTCAATTTGTTGAATTGGTAAACGAAACAGCTAAAGTTATCGCAGAAGGCAAACCAGCTAACAACGAAGAAGCTCTTGCTTTGACAATGCCTTCAGGTGAAACACTTGAAGCTGCTTATGTTAGTGCAACTGCTACAATCGGAGAAAAGATCTCATTCCGTCGTTTTGCAGTTGTTGAAAAAGCAGATGATCAAGTATTTGGAGCTTACCAACACAATGGTGGACGTATCGGTGTTATCACAGTTCTTTCAGGCAGTGACGAAGATCTTGCAAAACACGTGGCAATGCATGTTGCAGCTATGAAGCCTTCTGTTCTTTCATACAAAGAATTGAGCGAAGAATTTATCCATGATGAATTGGCTCAAATGAACCACAAAATTGATCAAGACAACGAAAGTCGTGCAATGGTTGGTAAACCAGCGCTTCCACACTACAAATTTGGTTCTAAACTTCAATTGACGGATGAAGTGATTGCACAAGCTGAAGAAGACATCAAAGCTGGTCTTGCGGCTGAAGGCAAGCCAGAAAAAATCTGGGACAAAATTATTCCTGGTAAAATGGATCGCTTCATGCTGGACAATACAAAAGTTGACCAAGCTTACACATTACTTGCGCAAGTCTATATCATGGACGACAGCAAGACTGTTGAAGCATTCCTTGAAAGTCAAGGTGTGACAATTGCAAGCTTTACTCGTTTTGAAGTGGGTGACGGTATTGAAAAAGCTGCCAACGATTTTGAATCAGAAGTAGCTGCAACTATGGCTGCTGCTCTTGGTCAAAACTAAGGCAATCAATAGCTAGCGTTTAAATCATAAATAAAAAGGTTAGAGAGCTGATATAACTCTCTAGCCTTTTCTAGTAGTGTCTGCTTTTATTTTACAATTTTTTTTTGTGAATCCCTTGTGAGAAATCACAGAGTTTACAAATATTAAAACGATTAAAGAAATTAGTAGATAGGTAATTTCGGAGTAGGTAAAAGCGATTCGATATGTTTGTGTAAAAAGAATAGCACAGACACTTACAGCAATGATGGCTAAATCAATTGTCCATTTTGTTTTAGGGTTTATTGAAGACGGTTCAAATAAAAATGGAGCAAATAAGCAGATGACTAACGGGACGACTTGGACATCCACATAATCAGCAGAAATAACTGTAAAAAAGAATAAAGTTGAAACCAACCAAATCAGTACATGACGTGTATATTTGAACCAATCCATTTTCATTCATTTGGCCTCCTTTTATTATTATCGTCAAATTTTCATCTATATTATAACGCTTTAAAATTAAAAGGCAAGCGTTTACACTCGAATTATTCCTATTCTATAAGCTTTTTCACTTGCTTGAATAATCAGACTTTTCAGTTTTTCATTTAGGTCTTTTTCTTTCAAAAATAAGAGATTTTCGGTATAATATTAGTCAAAGATAGTCAATGTCAGTTGCTCATTTATGGAGCAAAAGAAAGAACTGGAAGAAAGGGTTGTCATGAGCCATAAGAATACGTCAGACAGTATTGAGGAATATATCAAAGCAATTTTAGCTCAAGCTGGGATTGCAGAGTTGAAGCGCAGTGAAATTGCGGATGTTTTTCAGGTTGTTCCAAGTCAGATAAATTATGTCATCAAGACACGTTTTACGGAAAGTCGTGGCTATGTTGTCGAAAGTAAGCGCGGTGGAGGTGGCTATATTCGGATTGGTCGGATTGAGTTTTCTAATCATCATGAGCTGCTTTGTGATTTGCTGCATAGTGTCGGCGAGCAGATCAGTCAGCAGGTTTTTACAGATATTATTCAACTACTATTTGATGAAAAAATCATGACAAAACGAGAAGGTAATCTTCTTTTAGCGACGGCAACTGATAGAGTATTGGGAACAGATGCTGCACGAATTCGTGCGCGGATGTTGAAGAAAATTTTACAACAAGTTGATAGAAAAGGGAAAAACTAATATATGAAATATTCAAAAGCTTTGACAGAAAGTATTGAGTCGGCGCAGCTGCTAGCAAGCCACTTTGAAACGGATTATTTGGAGTCTTGGCATTTGTTGATTGCCATGGCGAATAATCCTTATAGTGTTGCGGGTTCTGTTTTAAATGATTATCCGCTTGAAATTGATGATTTTGAGAAAGCAGCCTTTCATATCACAGGAAAGATTTATCAACAAGAGGGGAGCTTTACCATTTGGCCATTTTCTCATCGTATGAAAGTGTTGTTTTTGACAGCTGAGCGAATTGCAGAGGCTGTACATGCTAAGAATCTTGGGACAGAGCATGTGTTGTTAGCTATGTTATTTGACCGAGGAAGTTTGGCGGCACGTCTCCTTGAATTTACAGGATTTAGCTATGAGGATAAAGAAGGCGTTTTGCGCATGACCGATCTTCGGAAAAACTTAGAGCATAAGGCTAGCTGGGGTAAAGAAGATATAAAGGCTATTCGCCACTTAAATAAAAATACTGCTGCAGCAAAACAAACGATGGCCAATATGATGGGGATGCCTCCTTCTACCAGTGGTGGACTAGAAGATTATACCCGTGATTTAACCGAAATGGCTCGTGCTGGTCTTTTAGAACCGGTTGTCGGACGTGATAAAGAGATTTCTCGTATGCTTCAGATTTTAAGTCGCAAGACGAAAAATAATCCAGTGTTGGTTGGAGATGCAGGAGTTGGGAAAACAGCACTGGCCCTTGGTTTGGCGCAGCGTGTGGCTGCTGGTCAGGTTCCAAATGAGCTTGCAAAGATGAGAGTTCTGGAGCTGGATTTGATGAATGTGGTAGCTGGGACTCGTTTTCGCGGTGATTTTGAAGAGCGGATGAACAATATTATCAATGATATTGAAGCAGACGGGCATGTGATTCTCTTTATTGATGAGCTTCATACTATTATGGGTTCTGGCAGCGGGATTGATTCGACATTAGATGCAGCGAACATTCTCAAGCCAGCTTTGGCTAGAGGGACGCTCAGAACGGTCGGCGCAACGACACAAGAAGAGTACCAGAAATATATTGAAAAGGACGCAGCTCTTTCACGGCGATTTGCCAAAATTACTATTGAAGAGCCGACGGTAGCCGATAGTATTGCGATTTTACAGGGGCTCAAGAAAAGTTATGAAGAACACCACAAAGTGGTGATTACAGATTCAGCGATTGAGACAGCGGTTAAGTATGCTCATCGTTATCTAACAAGTAAACATCTACCTGACTCGGCGATTGATTTGCTAGATGAAGCTGCTGCAACGGTACAAAATAAAGGTCCGCAAAATCATGTAAAAACAGAATTGAGTGCAGCAGACGAGGCTTTAATGGCAGGCGATTGGAAAAAGGTTGGCACTTTGTTGGAGAAAGAAAGTCAGCCAATTGTCTACAAACTAAAGGTTAAAGATGAGGATATTTTGGCAACACTCAGCGGTTTATCGGGAATTCCTGTGCAAAAGTTGACGCAAACAGATGCGAAGAAATACCTCCATTTAGAAAAGGAGTTGCACAAGCGGGTCATTGGGCAAAATGAAGCAATTTCTGCTATTAGTCGAGCGATTCGGCGCAATCAATCCGGTATCCGCACTAGCAAGCGTCCAATTGGCTCCTTTATGTTCTTAGGGCCAACCGGGGTCGGAAAAACTGAGCTGGCTAAGGCTTTGGCAGAAGTTCTCTTTGATGACGAAACGGCACTGATTCGTTTTGATATGAGTGAATACATGGAAAAATTTGCTGCCAGTCGCCTTAATGGAGCGCCTCCAGGTTATGTTGGTTATGAAGAAGGGGGCGAATTAACTGAAAAAGTTCGCAATCGTCCATACTCTGTACTCCTCTTTGATGAGGTAGAAAAAGCTCATCCTGATATTTTCAATGTGCTTCTTCAAGTCTTAGATGACGGGGTGCTGACAGACAGCAAGGGGCGTAAGGTGGATTTTTCCAATACCATTATCATTATGACCAGCAATCTTGGTGCGACAAGTTTGCGGGATGATAAGACGGTCGGTTTTGGAGCGCGTGATGCTCGCTTTGATCATGAAAGCATGGAAAAACGGATGATGGAAGAGCTCAAGAAAAGTTATCGTCCGGAATTTATCAACCGGATTGATGAAAAGGTTGTTTTCCATAGTCTGACTAGCGAAGATATGCAGGAAGTGGTAAAAATTATGGTGAAACCACTCATTGTCAGTCTTGCTGAAAAAGGAATTGAGCTGAAATTCCAACCTAGTGCTTTGAAACTTCTGGCTAAAGAAGGTTATGACCCTGAAATGGGAGCAAGGCCACTTCGCAGAACTCTACAAACTCAGGTAGAAGATCGTTTATCCGAATTACTTTTAGCTGGAGAGTTAAAGACGGGGCAACGTTTGAAAGTCGGTGTCAAAGCTGGGCAGCTGAAGTTTGAAGTGCTATGAGTTTTTCCTTGAAACGTTCAGGGATAGATAAGGACTTAAAAGATGAACATTCGTGAAATGACAGAAACGGATTATGATCAGGTTTATCAATTGTGGTTATCATGTGTAGGCATGGGATTGAATGATTTAGATGATTCAAAAGAGGGAATTGCTCGGTTTTTGCAGAGAAATCCTCAAACTTGTCTGGTGGCAGTAGAAAATCAAACGATTATCGGAGCGATTTTAGTTGGTTCGGACGGTCGAAGAGCCTATATCTACCATACAGCTGTTCATCCGGACTATCGCAGGAGAGGGATTGCTCGGCAGTTGGTTGAGACAGTTTTAACTGTCTTAGATGAGTTAAAAATTCACAAGGTCGCTTTGGTCGTATTCAAAAGGAATACAGAAGGAAATCGTTTTTGGGAAAAATTAGGTTTCTCTGTTCGAGAAGATCTCATTTACCGCAATCAAGCAAGGACTGAAATGACTCGGATAGATACCTGGTAGAAATTACTCTTTAAATAAAAAGCACCAACCATTTGGGAATAATTTTCCAGATGATTGGTGCTTTTTGGTGTTTAGACTTGCAGCAACTCTTCAATTTCCGCAAGGCTGTTGGCTTGGGAAATGGCACCGCGGAGTTTGGCCGCGCCAGCAGTTCCGCGGAGGTAATGAGGAGCTAAACCGCGAAATTCTCGAACGGCGATATGTTCTCCTTTAAGGTCAATCAAGCGCTTCAAATGATCGTAAGCAATGTGCATTTTATCCTCAAAGCTGAGGTCGGGCAAGATTTCTCCCGTTTCAAAATAATGGTTGATTTGTTGGAAGAGGTAAGGATTGCCCATAGCAGCGCGCCCAATCATGACAGCGTCAGCACCGACTTCTTCTATGCGTTGTTTGGCATCTTGAACGGTGCGAATATCGCCATTGGCAATGAAAGGAATCTTGGTTAAGGCTTGCGCAACACTGTGGAGGGTTTCAAGATCGGCGTGACCGGTATACATTTGTTCGCGTGTGCGTCCGTGCATAGCAAGAGCTGCTACACCGGCACTTTCCGCAGCTAAGGCATTTTCCACAGCTAGTGAGGCGTCCGACCAACCAGTGCGCATTTTCACAGTCAACGGAATATTGAGAACAGACCGAACCTTGCTGATAATAGAATAAATCTTGTCTGGATCCTTGAGCCATTTTGCACCAGCTTCGTTTTTGACAATTTTATTGACGGGACAGCCCATGTTGATGTCCACAATATCTGTTTGGGTATTTTCTTGGATAAATTCGGCAGCGCGCGCCAAACTATCTTCGTCACTCCCAAACAACTGAATGGAAACGGGATGTTCTCCTTCATCAATATGCAGCATGTGAAGTGTCTTTTCGTTGTTGTACTGAATGCCCTTGTCTGAAACCATTTCCACGACGACAAGTCCTGCGCCAAGCTCTTTTGCAATCGTCCGAAAAGCCGAATTGGTGACGCCTGCCATGGGAGCAAGAACAGTCCGGTTGGGAATTTTTACATCACCAATCAGAAAAGAGGTGTTAAGATTTGTCACGAATGAGTTCCTCCAAGTCTTTTTCGTCAAAATGATATGTGCTTTGGCAGAATTGGCAAGTGATTTCAGCACCGTGGTCTTCATCTCGCATTTCTTCAAGATCTGACTTAGGTAGACTTGAGAGGGCATTTAAAAACCGATCTTTGCTGCAATCACATTGGAAGCGGAGTTCTTCTTCTGACAATCGTTTGTAAGGTTCGTTGCCGTAGATAGCTGAAAGCAGGGCTTCAATATGGTTTTCGGATTCTAAAAGTGTTGAAATAGCAGGCATTTCTTGGATTCGCTTTTCAAAGCGAGCGATTTCTTCTTCTTTGGCACCAGGAAGGACTTGCAAGAGGAAACCACCAGCAACCTTGACCTTGTCATTGGCATCTAGTAGAACATTTAACCCGACAGCTGACGGAGTTTGCTGGCTTTCTGTTAGATAGAATGCCAAATCTTCGCCAATCTCACCAGATACAAGTGGTGTCATAGAATGATAAGGATTTCCAGTTCCATAGTCTGTAATGACGAGGAATTCGCCATTTCCAACGAATGGTCCGACCAGCACTTCGCCAGTCGCGGTTTTTTTAATGTCTACGCCGGGATTTTGCACATAACCTTTGACCGTACCTTTTGTATCTGCAACGGTGATAATAGCACCGAGAGAGCTTGTTCCCAGCACTTTGACGGTGATTTTTGTATCTCCTTTTTCGTTTGCTGCAAGAATTTGACTGGCAATGAGCGTGCGACCTAGTGCTACAGTTGAGCTGGCCTGAGTATGATGCTTTTCTTGAGCTGTCCGAACGGTTTCAGTACTGTCTAGTACATAAGCTCGGAAAGCTCCGTTTTCTGAAATAGTTTTAATAATCTTGTCCATACCTTTTATTGTAACATAAAAAAGAAAAGGGAGCGGGACAAAAATCGGTATTTCGTAAGAAATTGATTTTGTTGTCCCACCCCGCATAGTTGACGAGGCTGTTGTCATTCTTTGCGTAGCAAGGAGTGACAACCACCAAGCACCTATTTCGTTTCGATGAAAAAATAGTATATTATAAGAATTTAGGAAACTTTTGTCTCAGACTCTATTTCCAGTCCATTAGCTTTCGTTTGTAGTCCGTTCATCCACTTCTTTTTGAGTTTCTTTTCCCTGATCTAGCAAAGCCTGGATAATCTTTTGGTCGCGTAGTTTAACAGAGTCGTTAATAGTTTCAGCGGATTGGATCACAGTCGCTTCAAGGAGAGCGCGTTTTTCCCGTCCTTTGTCAATGGCTTCGATAATACCTTGGTTTTGAGCAACTAAGCTTTCAGCCAACTTAGTAACAGATTCGACTGTAATTGTTGGATTCTGCGAGATTTTCTCCATTTGTGGAATGACTTCTTTGCTGGTTTCAGCCAGCATTTGAAGCGCTGCATTGTTGGCATTAGAAATGGCGTTCGCTACCTGACCAGATTTCATTGATTGTTGCAAAATACCTAGTTGAGCAATAGAGAGCTTCATGGTCGGAATGGTGTTGCGACGGAGCATGCCGAGTTTTTGGCGCATATCAGAAGACACCTTCACGAGATTACGCATTTGCGGGGTAGTGGCCCAAGCAACATACAGACGGCTGATGTATTCAGTGTGTTGCTGTTCCAATGTATTGACAACTTCAGTCAAGCGAGCCAATTCTTGTGATTTGGTTTGGTAATCTAGAGTGGCGGTATCTAATTGTGCCACTTCATTTTGAAGAGTCAAGGCACGCGCACCGGCTTCTCTTTGACTGGCTTCGATAAAGGAAATGACACCGACTAGATTTTCAATGGATTTGGTGTTGTCTTCAATTAACATTTCGGCAGAAACGATATTGCGTGCGAGTACATCTTCTTGCTTGACGACAGTAGCAGCCATTCCGTCCATTTTTTGCTCGATATTTTGTGAATCAAAATAGAACTCTTGCAAGGTATTCTTGCTTTGTTTAAAGAGTTTTTCTAAGAAATTTGGCTTTTTATCTAGTTCTGCAATTTGAGCATCCTTGTATTTAGCAACAAAACCATTTAACTCTTTATTGGTATTTTTTAGCAATTCATCGACTTGTGGGATTTGAAGTTTCTTTTGCTCGGCTAAAATACGGTTGACAGTGTTATTAACATCTTCGACCGCGGCTTGTCCAAAATCTAAAAGAGCATTCTGGTCAGAAATAAAGTTATCTACCAACTGAGGGGCTTTTGCCATGATAGCATTTTGTTGTTCAGGAGTTAATTTCTCCAAAAAAGTTAACTGCCCATTTGCTTGAGTTTTGGTTGATTCAATAATCTCGGTGGTTTTATCCGTTTTCGTAATGGCATTGTTAGCGATTTTGTCAATGTCGAAGTTAAATTCTTGGCTCATAAGGTCTCCTTTTGATGTTATAGTTCTGTGTTCGTTTCTTTTTTAGTTAAAATCCGCAAGCTGATGTCAAAATCTCGTAAATCAGCTTCGTTGAGCTGACGGAGTGTTTCATCCAAGTCTAAATCAAACTGCTTAATAGCCGCTTTGGCACTGGAGAGCCGTTCCTCAGCATTGTAAAAATCTTTCGGGGAAGCCTTGATTTTTAGGTAGCCCTCCAAAATATCCTCATAATGCTCCATTTGAGATTGATGGATCGCAGTTAATTCTTCCTTGTTGTTGCTTTCTGACTGAGAAATTTTCTTGAGAATAGCTTCATGGTCGGTTTGGATATTGTGAATGGTTTCGAGCAATTCTGGTGCTAATTCTTCAAGGTTTGACTTTGTACTCTCAGCATCTTGCGTGCGGAGGTTGTAAAGTTGAGCATGAATATCTGCTGTTACGTCTTGCACTTTCCGTTGAATCCGCTGGTAAATCTCAGGTGAGATATGTTTTTTCAAGGTATCAGTCCGACTTTGGATATAGCTTAATTGAGGTAAGAGCTGTTCAGCTAACTGTTGGTATTTTTCATAAGCCTTTTCTTCTAGGTAAGCATCTAATTGTTTGATTCGACTATCTGCGGCACCGATTTCCTCTTTCAAATCTTCAATTTGCTGACTGGCGCTAGGTCCTGTGATTTTTTTCGGCTGATGGGTTGTTGCATAGTAGTAAATTCCGTAGCTTACACCGACAGCAAAGAGGATCGGGATGAGGTACTGCATAATAATACCGACTGCGATAAAAATAAGCAGTATACCAATCCATCTTCTAGAACGTACATTTCTATAATCTCTTCTGGACATAAATTCTATAATCCCGTTTCTTCTGAAATTTCTAAGTCTATTTTAGCATAAAAAAGCATCAAAGACGGAACTGAACGATATTTTTAATAAAAAGTTTGGCTGAAAATAATCATGGAATGATCAGATTTTTCAAAAATTTCTTGACTTAGAGTGAGCTCCAAGGTATATAATAAAAGTGTAAATATTTTACCTTTTTGATGAATGTGGAACATCATCTTTTTAATAGAGAAAGGAGCAATAAGATGAAAGCAGCAGTTTTTGTAGAACCAGGAAAAATGGAGGTGAGAGAGGTTGCTCGCCCCAGTGCTGTTGTCGGACGCGTCGGTGTGCCACATACAGGAGACATCAATATCGGTGATTACTGGATGGTCAACTTGGCAATGGCTGGTGGACCAGCTTCTTGTACAACTTATGACAAAGAAATCTTGCTAAAAGCAGTTCTAGACGGTCAAATCAATCCTGGTAAAGTTTTCACTCAATCTTACAAATTGGAAAACATTGACCAAGCCTACAAAGATATGGCTGACAGAAAAACAATTAAAGCGATGATTGTGATGAATTAAGAATTCCAAAAGAGGTTGGTAGAATCTGACCTCTTTTATGGTTGTGAATGTTAGTCCAATAGTTCTCAAATATTTTAATTTTTGGTAAAATAAAAGAAAAATGGGTTAGAAAGAGGAAAGCGATGTTCTTAACTAGTCAAATTATTACAGCCGAATTTCCGGATTTAGAAAAAGTAGAACTACTCAATACAGAAGCCTTTCCTGAGGAGGAACGTGCACCGCTATCCGAGTTGCTGCGCTATGGAGATGGGGAATATTCTCATTTTTTTGCCTTTTATGATGGCAATGAATTTGTCGGTTTTGCCTTTTCAGTTTACAATGAAAGAGCCTTTTATATCAGCTTTTTTGCGATTATGCCTCATTTACGCAGTCACGGTTATGGTGGGCAAATTATTGATAAATTAGTGGATTTTTATCAAAGAACCATGGTTTTAGAAGTAGAACGACTTGATGAGCCTTGTGATAATCTGGAACAGCGAAAAGCCCGTATGGATTTCTACAAGAGAAATGGTTTTCGCTCTTCGCACGCCTACTTAGAATACGACGGTTTAAGTTTTGAAATTCTTTATAAAGGACCGTTTTTTGATGAAGAAGCCTATCGGGACATTTTCAAAAAAATCCAAGAAGATGGTTATTTTGAATTTGAAATCAAGCATGGACATGGCAGGGACTGGGAGTAGCTGAGAAATTCTAGCAGATATTTCTATTTTTCATTGAAAGTTATACATAAAAAAACGAGCTGCTTCTTTTGCTTGTTTTTATATGCAATAAAGTTTAATGGATTTCTGGGAAAAGTTTGGCCAAAATTTTAGGTGTAATGCTTTGACCGGGACCTTCTGCACAATAAGTGTGCATATACATAGAAGGATTGAAATTGAGCTCAATGCAGGTACAGTTAGGATTGTTTTTGCTGGCTGGAAGTGTGCTATCTGGGATAATTAAATCCACACCGCAGACCCAAGCTCCCATAGCAGTTGCCATTTCTGCTGCCAGTTCTTTATAGGAGGTGTGCATGGTTTCAGTCACATCTACTGAGTCTCCACCAGTGGAAATATTAGAATTACGGCGGAGAAAAACTTGAATTCCTTGCGGTAGGACATCATCTGCTTTATAACCTTGCTGGGCTAGCATGAGCAGCTCAATCTCACCAAGCTCAATCATTTCCAGTGGAGAGCGATGGTCGCGCCCTCGTAGGGGATTGGTATTTTTAAAAGCTACCAATTCTCGAATAGTATGCTGACCGTCTCCTACAACATTGGCTGCTAAGCGCAGAAGCACTGCCTCACATTTTCCGTCTAGGACAAAGAAACGGTATTCGGTTCCTGCGATAAATTCCTCAACAAGGATAGAGCTGTCCTCTGAAAAGGCAATTTCCAATGCTTTTTGGTAACTGTTTCTGTTGGCTGGTTCCTGAAAAATAGAAATTCCTAACCCGAAGTTGGTGGATTTGGGTTTGACAACAATCGGCTTATTTTTGATAAAGGGATAGTAAGCTATTCCTTCTTCCAGAGTGAAAAATTCGGCTCCAGCAGGAACAGGAAAGCCAGCAGCAGATAAAATTTTCTTAGTCACCGTCTTATTTGCCATCGCAAGAGGCACGATATAGTTGTCCTTTGAGGTCATATTGCCATTTTTGACATACTCGATGTGATCTTTATGTTGAAGTTTTAAAAACTGGTCACTTTCGTCCAATATTTCGACCTGCAACCCTTTTTGAATCGCATCAAAGAGCAGCATCTGGGTAGAGAGCTCCATTTCCTCGTAGCCTTTCAGAGCGTATGGAGCAGTCCAGGCGTAGTGGTGATATTCTTTAGCTTTTTCCAAACCAAAGGCTTCTAAGGATTGGTTGTAAATATCAGGCAAGAGCTGGGCAGAAAGGGTCAGACTGGGATTAGCAACTGCATCTTTCACATGATGAAGCAGGTCTTGATAATAGGAGCTTAATCCGAACTGGTGGATGACAGCTTGCATGGCTTCAAGGAGCAAATCGCTGTCAGCTTCAACAGGCAAAGGAGTCAGAGGGTGGCTGAGAGCTATTTTTTCATTTAGAGCATGAGCTTGCTCTAGGATCTCATCAGGGTTTGCTATATCATCTAGCCAGAGCAAGGCAAGCAAAAAGAGATGAACCGTGTCCATTGTCTCCTGACTGATTCCCAGCACCTCAAAAGGATTGAGGTCAAAGCAGCGGAATTCTAAATAGGTGATTCCTTTTTCTAAGTAAAGTCGATTTTCTTTTTGCCCACGGAAACGAACAGGCATGTAGCATTCTTTCTCGGCAATTAAATCGCCTTGTGCTACGTATTTCTCTATATCGCTCACATAAGATTCTAGTGAGGCATAAGAGATATGAATCTTTTGATCATTGACATAACCAAGATCACTATTGCGGATAGAGCGAACAGGCTGAGAAATCTCCCTTGTCAAGAATCCTTCCTCAGCAATTGGTGCTGCTCCGTATAAATAGGTCAGAAACCAGCGGAAACGTAAAAAGTTTCGAGCCAATTTGAGATAGAGGTCATTTTTAAACAGACGAATATTCTTGTAATCACTGACCTTGAAAAGAGCTTGGATCAAGTCGGCTCCCAATTCCACATTGTAGTGAATGCCTGAGATAGCTTGTAGCGTTTTTCCATATTTTTTTGCTAAACTTTCTCGATAATGACGCTCAAAATCGTTTTCTAAATGAGCGATTTGAATTTCTGCTGGCGACAATTTTGGGGGCATAGAGAGTGGCCAGATTGCTTCATTTT
>ERZ772945.592-NODE-592-length-28655-cov-9.826783_pt1 | contig 28655 bp, 25 predicted proteins | sample MGYA00511681_ERZ772945 | MGnify/ENA primary metagenome ERZ772945 (study PRJEB29015, sample SAMEA2737943) | human oral metagenome | biome: human oral; feature: human-associated habitat; material: dental | place: China | collected 2143 ...
TGATAAGATAACAGATATAGACCTATTAAATAATATATGGCAACAAGAATTATTAAACGAAAAAGAAGAGTATTATTCTGATGATAATATAATAAAAAGAAATATTAAAATGTAGTTTCATAAAAATAATTTCTAAAAGATGATAGATATAAAGATATATTTATTACCTTTACAGCGAATATAAACCTTAAAATAATTTTATATTATGGTAGCAAAAAAGAAAAATGAAAAGACAAAAACAAGTCGTCCAAATGCTTCTATTTGGAAATTAGCTAATGAGCGTTTAATGGCTGATGTTGCAGTTAAAAACCTTATTAAAGCTGAAGTTGAATTATCTGTTTTATTAGAAGTAAAAAGAGATAATGGTATTACAAAAGAATTGGTAGAGAAAATGAAAGTACATTCTAATTATAAATCCTATGCCGAGGAAGTACGTAATAAAGCAAGAAAAGGTTTTGGACTAGAGAAAGAAGAAACTAACATTGTAACTTGTGACTTACTAAATGATATTAACGTAAGCACAGATAACAAAGAAGAAATAGAATAATATAATATTCTAAAAGCATTTTATTATAAAGCAATCTTTATGAACGGACATCAAGAATTATTTATATCTGTATTAAAAGATATTGTAAGGCATAATTATTGTTATATAAACAGTCTTTCTTTATGATTGGGTGGAAAAGATATATCAAAAATTACCTATGAGATAAATAATTATATATTATCAATTAAAGATTATAATAATAATATAGTTAGCACAATTGATGATTATAATAAACAACTAAAAGATATACTAGAAAACTATCCGCCAACAATAGAAGTTGCAAGTCTGATTCATAATCTTTTTAATATGGTATGTAAAATTATAGAATTTCATAAACCATAATTCATTAGGCTATTCATTAATTTGGGTAGCCTTTTTAATTTTTATATTTATTTAACGTATTATTTTTTAGATGAAAGAATATCTAAGAATATAAAATAATGATATTATAACTTATTAAAAGCATTATATTAAGTTTGAAACTTTTAATTTGGAAACTATAAAAAAGTTGACTATAATTGTACTATATGAAATAAGATAACGAATATTATAAAATACAGATGAAAAACACCACATTAAATGATTTTTTTATAACTAAGTTAAACAAACACAATGAAATATTATACTTATAATGAACTTTGTGAGATAGCCAAAGCTAAAGGAATTAAACCCAATAAAGTAATGGTAGGGATATGGGCAAAGATAAATGGATATATTAAAGTAAAGCAAAAGATAACAGATAATAGACTAATATCAGTATATATTAAAAGTGAAAAAACCTTATATTAAGCCTATTGAAAATATTATTAAAGTAGATATAGAAACACACCTATTACAAAGTAGTTGTACCCACTGGAAAAAATATAAAGGTGGTTGGATAAGTAGAAACGGCTTTAATTATAATGATAATGGCTATAGCCAATGGGCAAATGGTGTAATAGATAAAGAGGGTATCAATATATATTCAAATGACGGCATTAATTGGTATTACTATGATGATAAATGCTATTAAAGAGATACTTAACAGCCAAGATAATTAATTACTAATCTAACCTTAAAAAATGATAGTCATAACGATTACAACACTAATAGAAACTTTATTAATAGTAGGTATTATTTCAATAGTCATAGATATAAATAATCAATTAGAGATAAACGAGTTAATTAAAAATCATAATAAGAATGAAAGTAATAAAAGTAAATAAAGAACAAGCAAATAAATGTATTGACGACTTAAATAAAGTATTAGCAGATAAGAATATAAGCATAGATGAAATATTATAGATACAATATAATTATAAAGGATATTCTAATAGTATATATTTAGATGAATTAAAAAATATATGTGATATATATTATCTTAACTTTAATGAAGTTAAATTATTTGATTCCACTGGAAAATATGATATATATAAGAATATGGCAAATGGGAAAACTAAGAAATTAAGGGATAGAATAAGTTATTTACATAGTCTATTATTATTTCTCCCAGTTGAAGTTATAAAAACTTGCATAATAGAAAATAAAGGTGTTCTATCAATAGATAAAGAAAAGGTTTATAAATTTTATACTGATTACACAAATAATGAGAAAGCACTTAATAGCCTTAATAATATTATTAGACTAATGAAAAGTTTAGATATAAAAGGAAATGATATTAAGGCACTTATAGATGATGAGTATAATATAAATACATAGTATTTTAAGCAAATTTTTTAATATGTATTACGATAATAAGAAAAGAATATATAAAGATAAATAGGATATAGAAAGGCGTTTTAAGATAGATATAAAGAAAATAGATTAGATGATAAATAATAAAGAGTTTATTTATTTTGAAAGAAGATAGCTAGCTAATTTATTGCTTAATAATATTGTAGAATTTGGAACAATAGAATATAGTACATTTAATAAGTTTAAGTCATAAGAAATAAGGATGTAATTATATCTAAGTTTATATATTCAGATAGTCCGAAAAGACAAAATATAAACTTTATAATTACATCTTATTTATTTATCTATGAAGTGCAGATTTTTATAAAAAGTGATGTATATATGAAATGAAACATATCACCCAGTAAATTAGCTAAAAATGCACTTAAAGTTTATTTTTCACAAGTAGATAGAAAAAGTAAAGTTTATGGCTTATTATAATAAGATAAATTATATTACTACTAATAACTAATTAATAAAATGATAAATACGATATATTTTAATACTGAATATGTAAACCAAAAGAAAGATTTTAAGGAGATACCAAACGGATATATAGATAAAACGATTTGTGGTTGTGGCTTAACGAGTATTGCACTAGAGAATAATATAGATACAATTATAGCCGTTCCTACTATTGCATTAGTAGATAATAAAGTAGAACAATATCCAAATGATAGATATAAAGGCGTTATTTTAGGCGTTAAAGGTGGCATAACTAATAAAGATATAGAAAAGTATGTATATCAACAAAGAATACTTAAAATGCCTATAAAAATAATGGTTACTTATGATAGCCTTTATAAACTGGAGGCTTTATTTGATACTTGTAAATTAGTTATAGATGAAAGTGACCAACTATTAAAGGCTACAAAATTAAAGATAGCAACGAAGATAAATGATATAGATATTATTACATACTTATTTAATATTTGTGAGAGATATAAAGATAAGGTTTCATTTATAAGTGCAACACCGATACCATTAAAATATATGCCTAAATGGATTAGTGAGATACCACAATATAAATTTGAATTTAGTAATGTGATAAAAATAACACCAATAACTATGAAACGTACTTATCCATTTGTTGCATTGAAAGATGAAATTATAAGGCCGATAGAGAATAGTGGGAGTGTACAAATAGGAGATAGGAATATAAGTAAGTGTATTATCTTTATAAATAGTGTAGAAAATATTATTAAGATAATAAAAGACTGCAACCTTAATAAAGAAGATGTAGCAATACTTTGTAGTGATACAACTAGAAACGATTATAAAATAAGAGGATATAACAGAATAAGCAAACCAAATAATCTACCTAAATATACTTTTATTACTAGTAGTGGCTTTGAGGGTATAGACTTGATAGATGATAAAGCAATTAATATAGTAGTAAGTAATACATCAAAAGATTGTCAGATGATAAATTTACTTACTGACTTAAAGCAAGCTACTAGCAGACAAAGAAATAAACATAACCCAAATTATAATCGCTTTATATATATTTATAATCAAAATGCGTTTAATAAGTCAGAAGATGAACTGATAAGTATTATAGAAAATACAAGAAAAGGAATAATAGAAAATTGTAGTTTGTTAGATGATTTGAGAATTAATAAAGATAATAGATATTTAAGTACTGCAACTAGATTTTTGGAAAGTAAGATATTTCTAAATTACACATTGCCAAATGAAAATAATAACGGCTTTATAATTAATGATAATGCCTTTAATGCAGATAAATATTTTATACTTGAAACGCGTAAACAATTTACTAAAGGTTTTGATGTTATAGGAGCATTTGATGTTAAGCCAATAGAAGTAACAGCACCAAAGAATATTAGTAAATATAGTTATTCCGTTCTATTGGAGAAGTATAAAAATTTTATTAATGGAAGTACTGATATAAAGTTTACTGATGATGAAATAGTAACAGAAAACTTTAAGTTGATAGATACGTATTATAGGCAATATAATAGTTTTACAAATAATTCAACTTATGCGAAGAGAATGATAAAAGTATTTAATGATGATTGGAAACGACTAACATACGAAATAATTAATATATTTCCTAGAGGTATTTATGTAAAGAAAGAAGTAAAGGAGAAGTTAAATAAGTTATATCTAAAATATGGCATAAATAGAAAAGCAAAGATAGCCGATTTGCCAAATGATTTTAAGATAATGATAAAAGAAACACAAAGGCGTATTGAAATAATATGATTGACTTTATAAAGCATCATTTCCAACTTTTTAATAACAAAAATAATCAAGGTCTTATAAATGAATTGTTAGTAAGTGGCAATTTATCAAAGTTTGGGTTATTGTGTAAGGTGCTTAACGACAATAACCCAAATTATGATATAAAGGTAAGTAAAGGAACTAGATATAATTATTTGGAATGTAAATTGGACTTAAAGGTAGAAGTTACTGGCAACCTTTATTTTGAGTATTGGAATTATACGAATAGCCGAAAGACTGGCATTAACAACGATAATCTTAATACGTTATATTCTCATACGTTTGTTTATAATAAATAGTTTATTATGCTGATAGGGAAAAGATAGCTATTTATTGATTGCCTTAAACGTTGCAAGCATAAGAAGCCGTATAATCATACCTTTATAAAGAATGGGCGTATTATGGGAGATAAAGCGTATATTGTTAAGGTTGATGAGTTTGTAGATTTGTTTCAAGGAGATAAGAAGATATTGAAAGCGGTGTTTAGTTGGGGGTTTTAAGATTCTGAATTTTTGCCGTTCGCGTAAAAGTCGGGGGTGTGCGGTTTAGGGACGAAATGCGTTAAAATTTTACCCCATACCCCTATCTGCCCCAAAATGTGTGGAAAAATATTTTGTATGTGAGTTATATTCCGTATCTTTGCCAGTGAGTTTGGTAAAGTCATTTTAGACCCAGATTTCGTCCACGACAAATTCGTAAAACGCTGATAATCAACAACTTATTGAGATTTGTTTTATCTCATAATGTTTTTGTATAAAAGTAAAAGGGTTGTCGCGAGACAACTCTTTTTTCGTTTTATGATGTCGAATGAAAGGAAGTAAGAGGAAAAATGAATTATCATATAATTCAACAAAGCTGAAAAAATAACGGCGATAAAATCAAATTGTTTTATGCTTTGATGGAAATACGCGCATATTTTGAAGCTTTCATAGTGCTATGACTACCAATATCTTATGACGCTTTGGGTATCATTAGCCATCGTTTTCCATCGTTTCCCATTGTGATTTGACGCAAACAAAAGGCTAAAATGACGCAGATTACAGGATGATATGGGGCAAATGCTGCTGCGTTTTGATAGGTTTCGTAATGCAAAATGTGCTATTTGGCATTATTAACTGCTGTTTTTCATGTGTTAACAAGCTTTTTCTTAACTTATTTCCTCCCACAAACGGCTCTCTTTTCTCTATTTGGTGAGGTCGTGAAGTGTTAAAAAACGGGATATAAAGTTTACAAAATAATAGTGTTTTCCATATCATCTGTTTTCCCACCGGAGCTTACATCATGTTATGTTTCCTATGAAATGAAAGCTTCAGGCGCAAAGATTCATGTTGAGATTCACACCTTCTAATAAACGAAAAAGAGTAAAAGGAGCCCGCTTTTACTAAGCTTTGGCCCCTTTTACCCTTTTAATTCTTTATGTAATTATCAGCTTACAGCTCGAACTTATAACCTAATGTAAACTGGAATACGCTGTTCTTTGTGTCAACACCTTTGGCAATATTTGTTACACCGAAGTTGTAACGACCATCAACAACGAAGTTGTTGTACTCGTAAGACAAACCAACTGGGATAGAAAGATCAAAGGTATTTGCTTTTAATTTGTCTTTAGCAACGCAGAAACCTGGCTGAACACCGAGCTTAACTGCAAGGTTTTTAACTACATAAACGTTAGCAACTACAGGAATGTTCAAGTAGCTTGGCGCCCAAGTTACAGAAGCTTTACCTAAAACAGGCAAGTCAACTGTCTGCTTATTACCCTGACTTGAGTAGAGAAGTCCTACTGCAATAGAGTAGATATCGCCTAATTGATATTCAGCTTCTGCACCAGCTGCCACACCAATTCTTGTGTCACCATGCGTCTTTGTGACATTAGAAACGTTGAAACCAACCTTAGGTTGAATCGTCAATGAACCAACTTCGTGCTGTGCAAACATTGAAACAGATGAGAGCAACATAACAGCTGCCAATACAATCTTCTTCATAATTTTACCTTTTTAAATTTATATTTGATAATCTTTTCACTGTAAAAGCAGTGAGTTTTTTAATATTTTAGTCCTGATTACGTTTGCAAAGATATAGTTTAAAAACATAACTTCAAAACTTTTTTTACTTATTTTTCGTTATGCTCTCATTTTCTTTACTTTATGAGTTCTATTTCGTTCATATATGATACGTATTTGGTGATGAAGTCATAACAACGATATGCGCTTCGTTTTCCATTCTTTTTGTAATCTTTTCTCACACAAAGTTTTTTATCTTATCCATGAAAGCATCTTTCTTATCCCTATTGTTTATGAGCAAAAGTGTATTACATTCTTCCCTTTTATGCCTTGAAGGCTTGCGCATAAAGCCTCTCATAACCTTCACGCATGCTACGCATTGAAAAATGTTTTTCAGCAAATTGCCGTGCGATTGTCTGTATTTCGTGTCGATTGATGACGGGCAATACATCATTAAACAGGTGCAAATAGGTGTTTAAATCATTATGTTCCACACGCAGAGGCCAGTTATTTGGCAGTGTTTCATGCAGTCCCGGACACGCATTTATGATAGCCGGCAGTCCGTTGAAATTAGCTTCCAATGCAAGAATACTTAACCCTTCATGGCGCGAAGGCATAAGCAGGAAGTCGAAAGAAGCCAGAAATGAGGCCAAATTAAATAGGGGTTCGCGAATTGAAACATGAGTAAATCCAGCCAATTCTGCCGTTAACAACGACGCCAAAGAGCCTCCGCCAATGACATGAAAATGATAGATGGCACTATCTTTTTGGCTTTTTATAATCTCAATCAGCGTGTCAATGCCCTTTTGTTTCTCAAATCTTCCAGCGAAAAGAATATTGATTTTCCTGGATTTTAGCAGGGAATAAGGTTGCTGTTTGACAGGAGCCACACCATTATATATAATAGGTGGGCTGTCATGATAATGCTTTTGATAATTAGATTTGACGGCTTCTGAGATAGCGATATTGGCATTTTGCCGAATGAAAAAGGCCTCTATGCGCCGTCCTGTGCGTTGCATGCCTGTCCAAAGTCGGGTGTTATGAATCGTTCTTACTATCTTACAACGCTTTAATGCCCATGGAAACAAACGAAAAAAACAATAGATTGACAGGTCGGGCATCTCGGTATGACTGTGTAAAACCTGTGGTTTATATTTCAAAAAGAGCCATAAAAACCACAACGGAAAGGTCAAAGCAGCCAATCGTTCGAATAGATAGTGGAAATGAATCTCAGGAATCCAGCCCCTATGATAAGTGATATTGTGGTCTCGAAGCTCCTTTATGAGCACATCTGTAAAGTCACTATGCGCCCTAATGAGTTCCACAACATGATACGCTATGCCTTCCGTTGGCGACTCAGCGATATTGATTGCAACCCGTTCTGCGCCTCCAACATCGAGGTGAGAGATAATATGAAAGACTATCTTTCGATGCATATTGCAAAATTAATGCTTTTCTTTTGAACTTCAATCAAATAGTCGTAATTTTGCGATTAAAACGAAATTAAAATGGCAGAGAACTTGAAAGAGAAGACCATTAAAGGGCTTTTCTGGGGTGCAATGAATAGTGGCACGACGCAATTACTTAACTTAGTCATTGGAATCTCACTCGGACGACTCATCGGTCCAGCTGAATATGGCATTGTTGGCGTGCTAAACATCTTCACGTTGATAGCGGGTAACCTGCAAAGCAGTGGCTTTTCACAAGGCTTAGTGAATCTAAAGTCGCCGCAAGCCAGCGATTATAATTCTGTCTTTTGGTTCAATATTCTCTCCAGTTTCGGCATTTACGCGGTGCTTTTCTTTGCTTCTCCGCTCATCGCGACATACGTTCATGACCCTAATATGACAAAGCTTGCGCGCTTTGTCTTCTTGAGTTTCGTCATATCTTCATTCGGAATAGCCCACAATGCCTATATGACGAAGAACATGATGAATAGAGAACTCGCCATCGTTGGCGCCATTGCGCTCGTTTGTTCGGGTGGAGTTGCCATCACGTTAGCCTTTTTAGGTTTCTCCTATTGGAGCTTGGCATGGCAACAAATCATTTATATTGCGGTGTTGAATCTTGGTCGTTATTACTTCGTTTCATGGCATCCATCCTTCCATTTCACGTTCGAGCCCGTCAAACGCATGTTTAACTTCAGTGTGAAAGTACTCATTACAAACATCGTTAACACTGTAAGCAATAACATATTAACCTTGATTTTCGGTGGACTTTACCCCTTAAAGGTCGTCGGAGACTATTCCCAAGCCAACAAATGGAACACAATGGCCAACTCGTTTGTAGCCAATGCAGTCGGTCAAGTGGCTCAACCCGTGTTGGCTTCTGTAAATGAAGAGCGCGGAAGAGAAGTCAGAGTGTTTCGCAAGATGATGCGTTTCACGGCCTTTTTATCGTTCCCTGCCATGTTCGGCTTAGCCATTGTGTCACGTGAATTCATTCTCATCACCATCAAAGAAAAATGGATTGACGCCATTCCTCTATTGCAAATGCTTTGTATTGGCGGTGCTTTCGTGCCGTTTTATACCATGTATCAGAATGTAGCTTTAAGCAATGGACGCTCTGATATATATATGCGTTGCAACGTGATTCAAATCATCTTGCAACTTGCAATCATTGCTTTCTGCTATCGTTTAGGAATCAATGCCATGATAATGTTCTATACATTGTTCACGATTGCATGGCTTTTGGTGTGGCAATATGCCGCTCATCGCATCATCGGAATACGCTTATGGGAAGTCATCAAGGATGTAGTGCCAACGATGTTTGTAGCTGCTGGCGTAATGATTCTCACCTATTTTGCCACTGCTTTCATTTCATCTTTACTCTTGTTACTGCTTGCGCGCATCGTTGTTGCCACCTTATTATATATAGGAGTGACAAAGATGTTACACATGGAAATATTGGAAGAGACTATCATCTGGCTGAAAAAGAAACGCAAATAACCACTATCATGCCTTTCAAATCAAAAGAAACGACGTGCTAAACATACATTATTGAACCATCGTTTGCTATAAAACAGGAGTGGAAATGCATCATCCTATGATGAGAAATCATCGTCATCAATCGATCATATCCTTAACACCACTCCCACATCTTTCTGTAAACGCGATACAAAATGTCGCTAATCTTCAAGGGAAGCCATGTGGTCATAGCCTGTAAAAACATTCTGTTTCTACGCTTCAATGGCTTGAAAGAGCAGTAGGTTGCTATCTCGTTGGCTCGCATTCCATTTCTCATTGCATCACGATACATGTTTAACAAGCCCATGTCAAGGGCCTGATGATAGCGTCCCTCCACATCATTCCGTCTGTAGAAATCAATCACAACAGCATTTGCTTTGACCATAGAGATGAGACTACGACGTGAGATTTGGTGGGTGTAGGAAGTGATATTATCTATCCGATAGCCATAAACGAGGGCATCAGTTGTCGTAAAACGAGCTGTAAAAAAGGCACGGGCGATGACCGTATAGTCCTCACAATAGTTAATGCCTGACTTGAAATCAATGCCTTGTTCCAGTAAAAAAGCACGACGATAGAGGCGTGCCCACAGGTTGTTTTTCACCTTATTTTGACACAACAACAGGCTAACATAACGCTCACGAGGCATAGTTGGAGGGAGATTTACAGCCCCTTCACTGTGGTTTTCATACGTGGTATATGCGCCAGTTACTATGTCATAGTTTCCTGTTTGCATGGTTTCGACAAGAGCAGACACGGCATGTGGTGGCATGATATCATCGCTATCGGCGTGCATAATGGCTTCACCTGTGGCATGTTCAAATGCAGTTTGCCGCGCAGCCCCTACCCCTTTATTCTGTTCGTGGCGTATAATCTTCACCTGATTTGCCCGCTCTGGGAATGCAGTCAGCACCTCTTTTAACACCGAAATGCTGTTATCGGGCGAACAATCATCTACAAAAATATACTCTAAGTCATGATAATCCTGCCCAAAAAGTGACTGTGCACATTCGGCGATATAGGCCTCAACAGCATAAACAGGAACGAGAATTGAAACTTTCATAGGCTGTTAGTGTAACATGAAATGAATGAAAAGCTGCCCATTATGAACCAACATGAAGACGCAAATCAATAGGAGCAAAACGCGCAAAGCCCCATGTAGAGAAGGCCATTGCAGGCGTTTCAGCAGATAGGCAGCAGCAATAGGCAAGATGAAAGCCCAGTGGGCAGCCATGATATAGACTTCGTTTAGTCCAAAACCAAGCCCTAAGTGTAGCACCATATCAAGCCCAAACCACGATAAACAGAGTTGCATGAACCGCAACCGAAAGGCCGTGACAAGGCCACCTGCAAGGAACAACATCATCACTACACTGACAACATAACACCATTTGTTATGATAGGCCACGAAAATAGGGCGTTCTTTATTGACATCTTGCAGCAAATGGTCTTCGTGAAGCATGAAAGACTCGCCAAAAAGATTTTCAATGATGCTGTGACCACGTGATAATTGTGTGTCAGTCCAACGGAAAGAGTCTCCATTTGTGATAGCATTGGCTTGAAGATGTCTGTTCTTTTCGGCCTGCTCAGCATAGGTTTTACGAAACGTTGCGTCTTTCTTCAGTCGCTCATTCACCGTGTGTGTGCGTCGCTGTTGTTCGGGTTTCTGCACCCATTCGTTAAAAGCCATGTAGGAAATGCCCAATAACAACATCGGCAACACTATGGAAATGGCAAATGATTTAGGGCTAAAAAAACGCTTTCCGTTGGCAAACCACGCTGCAAGTCCTATCTTTACGCAGTTGGTTGTTGTCACTCCGGTGGATAAAAAGAGCAAAATGGCGGTTTTCCATGCAGCTAATGGTCGGCGCTCGCTCATCGCTTTACCGGCAACATAGAGTGTAAACAGCAAGAAAAACAACGATAATGCAAAGTGATCGGGCGCCACAACAGCGACCATAATGTGTGCAAACGTTAGAAAGAATGCCGTGAGTAACAAGCTATCTTGATAGCCAATGCCCACTATTTCGCGTAAGATTCTGAATAGAAATAATGTGGAATAAAGCGATAAAATGATGAGTACGGCTGCCCAAATAAACACGGCACAGTTCATGCCTGTTAGCCCCATGAGCCATTGATTGACTTGTGTGAGGGGATAGATGAAAACAGAAAGCAACGGATGTCGCTCCAAACTATAAAGTGGACGCCATTCAGAGAGCGTGATATATGTAAAGGGATCGTAGCCCGAAAGGCCGAAATCCTTCATAAAATGCATATAATATCCGCCCTTAAGTGCATGAGTAAACGCCTCAAAGTGCTGTGAAATAGCAAGGGCGTTTAAGCCAATCAAATAGAGAAAGACGACCAAAGCAGGCCATCGTTCGTCTTTTCTGATGCGGAATAGGCATAGTGGATTTCTCATCGTTTGCGGTTGTTATAACTGCAAATGTACGCATAATTTATCATATTTCGGCATGATAGGTGGACAAAACGCAGCCTCATCATAAAGCAGATAGAGTGATAAGCAATTGTCAGTAAACAGGATGAATGACATAAAATGTAGGGAGAGGTTTTGTCATTCCAGAAATACCAGTCCATGATTTGCCCCATTTTACTGGGTGATTTGACGCATATTGCTGTGTGATCTCCGTCATTTCACCGCGTGAAATGCGTCAAATCATTTTTTCATTTAATATAAACGATGCCAGCATCCCCAATTAACCCATTTGCCATTACAAATTAATCACATGATTAACTATAGCAATAAAAATAATGAGAGGTGGGGAAGTGTTATTATTTTAGCCCCACAAATAGCTGGAATATAGCACGAAATTCCACGCGAAAAGGAACAGACAGAGGGCAAATGTGATTGCACGCAGTGTGTTGAGGGCTGCTCTTCGACGTTGAAATGCGCTGAAACCATAGGCCATGATGACGGGAACAGGACTGAGCCAATGCGCTCCCATGATGTAGACTTCATTCAAACCAAAGCCGAGAACGACATGAATGGCCATGTCGAAAGCCCAGAACGACAGGGCGAGCCACATCAAACGGGCACGCCGTCCAAACCATATTCCACCTATAAACAACAGCACAACCAACGTCTCAACGATGTAATTGAGGGCATATCTGTAATGAACAATGAGCGGACGGGCGCGTAATGTGTCCTGAAGTAGATGGTCTTGATGCAACTGAATGGTTTCACCGAAGAGATTTTCTATAATACTTGGCACGCGCGGTGTAGTGATATCAGTCCATTGACTGAACTCCCCTTTGGCCAAAGGCTTGCCAGTATGCATGTTCCATGGTTGCTTATGGTCGGCTATATACTTCTCTCTTGCCTTCTGTTTAATGAGTAGTTTGATGCCCTTTTCAATCGCAATAGAGTCTTTCAGCTGTGTAGTGTCGCGAAAAGCACGTGCAAGTTGGGCGTGCTCGCGTTCCACTTTAGCCGCTTTTGCCTGTTGTCTTGCCACGAAATTAGGCCGTTCATAGTGGTTCCATTCCATGCGTGCAAAGCCCCAAATGACAGCCGATGGCAAGAGAATCGCCAGCAACAGATTGGCTGGACGCCAGAAACGACGACCATTTGTGAACCAGTTTGCAAGGAAAACCTTTATGCCATTGTTTAACGAAATGCCTGCCGTGAGGATGAAAAACACAATGGTTTGCCACTTTGTAAACGGCTGATTGCGCTTCATTTTCTTGCCTGCCACATAGAGAGTCAATAGTAACAGCAACATGGAAAGTGCAAAATGGTCGGGTACACTGATGGTGACCATGATGTAACCAAAACTGAAAAATAGGGCCGAGAGCAGCAAACTGTCGAATCTTGGCAATGCTATGACTTCGCGAAGAATGCGATAAAGGAAAATGAAACTATAGAAACCACAGCACACAAGCAATGTCGCCATAACAAATTGAGTGCAGTTTAGGCCTGTGAGTAGCATCAAACCTTGATTGATTTGATTAGGAATGAACATGAAGAAAGCCAGCAACGGATGGCGATAAATATTGTAAGCAGTGTCCCAACTCGATACAACCTCATAGCTTAGTGCATCGAACCCCGAGATGTGAAACGTGCGAACAAACACTTCATGATAGTTGGTTGCAAGCTCAGAAAACTTATTAAAGTATTTATGAATCACCAAACCATTGAGCAACAACGTATAAACGAGCATGACAAGTGCTGGCCATCGCTCTTCGGTTTTAATCTTAAAGATTCCAAAAATCCTTTTCATTTATTGAAGGTTTGTGTGTAGTTGTGGAATAAAACTATGGTTCTGATGCATGCAAATCATTGTCTTCTGCTCATTGGTGCAGTGGAGTGGCATTACTATTTATTGGCGAATAAAGCAAGGAAACAGGCAAAGTAGTTCTTATTTTTCAATCAAACAGACGGCGTATGCAGACATTCCTTCTTCTCTTCCCGTAAATCCGAGACGCTCAGTTGTCGTGGCTTTGATAGATATTTGGTCTTCATCTATGCCCATAACTGAGGCCATGCATGCCTTCATTGCAGGCACATGAGGATTGATTTTGGGGCGTTCGGCGCAGATGGTTGCGTCAATATTGCCCACACGATAGCCCTTTTCGCCAATCAATTCCACGACACGTTTCAAGATAATCTTACTGTCCATGTCGAGTGTTTTGTCGCTGGTGTCGGGGAAATGAAAGCCAATATCCCGCATGTTTGCAGCCCCAAGAAGAGCATCACTGACTGCATGTAGCAGCACATCTGCGTCACTATGGCCCAACAATCCCATGGAATGGTCTATTTTTATGCCACCCAACCAAAGGTCACGGCCTTCAACTAACTTGTGGACATCAAAGCCCATACCTACTCGAATCATTCTTTTTCTGTCAATGTTAAAGTGGAATTAAATCATCCTTACAAGCCTTCTACTTCTTGAAAAGGTCTTTTAAGCCATCCATATCAAAGGAAAGCGTGAAGCGAAGTGTCTGATCAAGGGGGTTACTTTTGGCTGTAGCAATAACGTAACCCGCATCAAGTGAGAATGCACTCATCTTGAAACCAGCTCCTACTGTGAAGTATTTTCGGTTGCCTTTTGTTTCACTTTCATGGTGATATCCAGCCCGAATAGCGAACTTATCGTTATAAACATACTCGCCACCAAGGCTCCAACTCACCTCTTGTAGCTCTTCTTTAAAGCCTCCGGGGGCATCACCGAAGCTCTTAAATATGCCTCCTATGCTCGAAATATCATAGTAGTCTTTCTGCAAACGCACATTATAGTCCTCGTCAGTTTCGTTCTCTTTCTGGATGGGTCGCGTTGGAACAAGCAACTTATTGGCATCAACAGCGATGGTGAAGCGGTTGAATTGGTCGACAGGAATCATCAAAGCAGCTCCCAAACGCATATTCGTTGGGATGAATTCACTATTGTCATCGCTCCCAAAGTTAATCTTACTACCAATATTTGAGATGTTTAAGCCGACACCAAGTTGGCATTCTCGTTGGCCAATATTAATGTAGTTTTGATAATAAGCGGCTATATCTGCAGCGAAAGCACTACCTGGTGTGGTCTCAGAAGAATAGTCGTAAGTGAGATCTGAGTATATCCATCTCACACCAGCAGCAATAGAAAACTTCTCACTTAGCATCAAAGAGTAGGCTGCATCGAATGACATCTCATAGGGATTAATGGTCATGTCGTTGCTACTTCCTACCGAACTACTCAATGGAACCTCTCCCATGTTGAAGTAACGGAGTGAAGTTGACACCGCACTATAATCCCCAATACGATAATATCCGACAAGATTTGCCATGTACATATCATTGACTATTTGACGTAACCAGGGTGTATAACTGATGGAAACTCCTGCTCTACTAATCGTAAAAGGATACTTAGCAGGATTCCAGTACTGTGAGTTTACGTCGGGATCTGTAGCTACTCCTACGTCACTTAAGCCTGCTGCACGTGCATCAGGGGCAATAGTTTGCGAGGTAACTGCTGTGTAAACGGGATTGAATATGTCTTTCTTGTCCAGCTCGGCTGATGCAGAAAGTGATATCATCAGCATCGGTAGGAGAATAAAAGTCAGTTTCTTCATCTTGTCTTTTTCTGTTTTTTATCTGCTAAATTAACGCTTGTGATGCCTAATTATTGCTCACAACAACGAGTTTCTGTGCTTTACTTGCTTGCTTACTTCCGTCACTCGACACTTTCACACGATAGAGATAGATGCCTGTTTGCAGTCTTCCTCCGCCGTCAGTACATAGATTCCAGTCAACAGTATAGGCATTTGACATAGAAACGCCTTGCTCTTTATGACGCCAAAGCAATCGACCTGCGGTGTCAAAGACTTCAATTTCAACATCCATCTGACTGCCAACGCGGTCATGATTGATGATAAACTGCGTGTCAGTCTGTGCTGGATTCTTTGTAACGGCTACGCTAAAGAGCGTTGGAGTCAGGTTCTTCACGACCTCAAAGTCAAGCCATGTGGTCGAAGAATTATTCAAAACATCCCACGCTTTGAATTGTAATCGGTGCTTACCTGGTGCAAGTTCGGGTATATTATAATAGGTTGTACCACTTGTATAGCTACCAAAGTCGTATTGGAAGTTGTCATTCAGCACATAGGTTTTATTCATATCATCGTCGATAATGAGTTCAAGATTGTGCCCAATACTACTTCCTGAGACGTTAATTCCATCCTTATCACGAAGTTGAGCGACGAAATAGGGCGTGCTGTTCACGTTTCCTCCATTCTCAAACGAGGGCGAATTAAGATAACAAAAGACTGAAGGACCAATGGAATCACTTGCTAAAGACGAGGTGCCTCCCACCAAAAAGCGGTCACACGAGCCGTTAACAGCAAGCGAACGACTATCGTTTATGGCATAGATATTAATGAGTCCATTGCCTTGTGTGTAGTTAATGTCGCGTGGAACAGCAAAAGAAAAGCAGAACTTTCCAGCCTTCACACTGTCTGATCCCACATAGATGGTCGACGGATGATCATAATATTGGAATGCCGTTTCAGCCTCTTGAGGGTCATTACGCCTACAAGTGATTTGCTCACGAGAGTCTCTTACCGTCATCGTTGCTATGCCATTGTAAGGTGTTTCCACGTTGACATGGCCCACAACTCGCACGATTTCACCAGCTTTTATGACGGGTAATTGTGCTCCATTTACAGCCATTCCATTGATTGAATCGACAGTAACCATGGGCTTAGGTTGGTTTAATCGCAATGCAGGATCACCGAGAAGAGCATACTGAAGCTTATTAGATGTGAGGTCTTGACCTGTAGTTATCATCTCCACTTGCGCCAAACGAGAGGCTTCTCCAAGTGTGTTTGCACGACCATTTGTCGTTCCCATCACATACTTTAGATAGGCCATGTTCATCGGTTTGTTGTAATATGTGTAGACAGTACGCGTAGTTCCAAAGCAAGCTACAGCCCCTCCATGAGGATTAAGCAATGCCGTCTCACCGATAGTTGTGGCAATTCCATCGAAAGGCATTATGTCACAAGAGGCTGTTATCCATAGCGGCAGGTTGCGATTTGTAAAAGATGCAAAGTCCTTGAGCTTCAAAACTCCTTCATGAGAGATTTGAATTTCAGAACCATGTCCTATATAATCCATCACGAGTGCACCCTGATTTTGTTGTCGAATGATAGCTTTCCTCACGTCAGGATAGGTATTTCCCGTTGCAGAAGTCTCTCGTTTATACGCATCCCACATTACTTTCTTGACGACATATCCTGGAAGTTGTGACGCAATCTGCTCGGCGGCATCGTTCGCATCAACCATATATACATTGTCGTTTCCGTCATCTCCCATGAACATTAGCGTGTTTTGCCAAGCTCCAGCGTTAGTGTTTACGGCGTAATTTATCGTTTTATCAACCATCACTTTGGCTTCTTCGGCGGTAGAAACAGGGAAGCGTCCCACCGCAATATCAGGCAGGTCGTGTGTCAAAAGGTCTGCTCCCTCGCCGTCATCTAATAGTCCAAAGAAGTTATCATCAGTGTAACATTCGACTTCATTGAATGAGTTCTCACTCTCATAGCACAACAAATAATCATCTGGATTGAGTCCTTTCGTGGCGTCGGTCAATAGGCGATTGTCCCAAATGCCATCCCCAAAGAGCAATAAATAGCGTGGCATATCATTGGAAGATGACGCCCGATCATAGAGCATCTTCAGGTAACGGCGATATGCATTGACGTCAGGCGTACCACTTGAAAACTCATTATAGAGTTCATTTGCAGGCACAAGATTCACTCGAAGACCATCATTCTTCTCATGAAATTCTTTCAAACGCATTGCTTCTGCAGTGAGTTTTCCCGATGATGGCACAATGATTACCATGTCAGCTTGGCCATCTGCGTGTCTGTTTTGATTGCGAACAACACCTACAAGCTCTGGAATGGCAAACTTATTTGCTGCTAACCATGGTGCAGGAAGGGCGTTATCCCACGTTATTGAAACGTCATCCAACCGCACGGGGCCACCCGAAACGACCTTTATTTTCAGTGTATCAAGCTCATCAACTGACGCAAAAGGATAGGCTCCTCGACGTGAGTTCCCCTTGTCATAATCGCCCAATCGTATGGTGAGTTGCCCCAAAAGACGACTTCCTATGTAGAGTTCCACCTCACTGTTTGACCCAGCGCTCACTCCAACACAAAGCTTTCCACCACCTGAAATCTGGGGCTTTGTGAGCTTCAATACCTTTGTTTTCCCCATCATAATGGCCTCGGGATCAAACAAATTGCGTCCGCCTTGGAACCAAGCAAAGCCATCTCGCTCATAAAGTGAATGGTAATCATCGGGTGAAGGATAGAAAGTTTGCAAGAAGTTTGTTGTGTCAACAGGCGACGAAGTGGCTTCCGTCTGCGTGAGAAAGTAGTATCCATAGTCGGAATATGGATTGCGGGTGCGCCGTAAAGCGGCTTTATCTGTCCATGAAACAGGCCCTCGTGCGTAGAAAAGATGTTTGCCATTCACTATTGTTTGAGGGCTTTCGTGGAGGTCATCTCCTTGTATGAGGTCGGCCTCCACAAGCTTTTCATTTTGCAAATTGCCTCCATAGCCATAGACATGCACCTTGTTTATATCCGTAAAACCTGCCTTCCGAATCAGTGATTCGCTGAGTTCGTAAACACCAGATGATGGTACACGTATCTTCACCCAACGGCCATTGGTCAATACCGACTGCCTTGTATAGCGCTCGGCAGGGCCAGAACGCGTCACCATCTGTCGTTGAAACATCTTGGCTTTCGCCACTGCTGAGGCTTCAATTTTCAGCATAAAACTGGCTAAAAACTGATATTTCCCATTGCGATTAACTAATGGAAAGAAGGTAACGAGCAATTCGGGATGGCGCCGATTCATGACAATCGTCTGCTGAATGACTGGCATTGCAGGCAAAGTAGACTGAGAAAGTTGTTGATATCGAAGGATATCACGTTGTGGCATGGCTGCAAATTCGGGGTAAACAATGCTGACACGATAGACAGAATCACGATAATCTCCCTGCAAAGGAAGGCGGTAGGTGAAACGAGGCAATACAGAATCAATCCTCACCTGTTCGTAAGTGAGGTTAAAGAAGCGTTGCGTGGCATGAAGATGTAAGCTCAACGACAACACAAGGCCTATGATGATGTATCTGAAAGAAAGTTTCATGAAGACCGATTCTCTCTTGTTTTATGATGCAATCAGCGTTATTTGCAATTAAATTCCAATACCTTTTGTTCTTCAATATAGCCTTCAAGATGGTCGTTAATCCTTACGGGTGCGCACCCCGTTGGACAGCCAGTGTAAAGCAAATCGCCTGTACGCAGTGTGAAATACTGGCTGATATACGAGATGATTTCATCGACTTTGAAGAGCATATCGCCTGAAAAGCCCTTTTGAACCGTAGTGCCGTTGATGTCAAGTCTAAAGCGAAGGCACTGAATGGGTTTCACTTTGTCTAACGGAACGAAGGTTCCGAGCGCGGCAGCACCATCAAATCCCTTGCTAAGCTCCCACGGAAGACCTTGTTCTTGCAATCGTTTTTGCAGGTCACGCGCTGTGAAATCCACGCCAACTGTTACGGCATCATAGTATCGTGAGGCAAATCTTGTGGGGATAGTCTTCCCTAATTTGCAGATGCGTACAACGAGTTCGGTTTCATATTCAATGTTCCCAAGCAGGTCGGGAATAAAGAAAGGTTTACCATCTTTCAGCAAAGCGGTGTCACATTTGGTAAAAATGACAGGGGTTTCTGGTTTAGAAAACGAGCTCGACAGCGTTTTATTGTGTTGCAGATAGTTCGTGTCTACGGCGAAAATCTTCATTGATGATATTGTTAAATAATGGAATACAAAGTTCGTTATAAATTCCCAAACGTGCAAGAAAAAGGCAAGTTATGTTATGATTGCAAGGAAAAGGGAGGTTCATCTCTAAGTCCTTTTAGAAGGGAGAGAGGATGGTTGAGCGCCCATTTCATCCGTTTGGTGTGTATATTCATTTCTCCTTAGAAGACAAGGGGTGAGAACTTGTTTTTTGAAATGACGCAAATGACCGAGTAATCTCTATGGTTTTACCGCCTAATCTCCGTCATTTCACCGCGTGAAATGCGTCAAATTACCCGGTCGTTTGCGTCAACTTATTTTCTCATTTAATATAAATGATGCCGGCATCCCCAATCAACCCATTGCTCATTATAAATGTCCTAATTCGCAACTTGCTATGAGTTCCTTGAAGATTGGGTCTTGATTTAACACCATTTCGTTACCCGTGATAATCATTTGTTTCCTTGCTCGCGTGACGGCTACATTGAGTTTGCGGTCAATAATGTGGCCGTTTTCCTCAAAACAATTTGCTGTTAGGAAGTCCAACTGATAGCGATGTTGTACCGTGAAGGAATAAATGATAACATCACGTTGGCTCCCTTGATAGCGTTCTACAGTGTCAATGCTAATCCTTTCGAGTGCTTTGATGCCGAGTTTCTCTATCTCTTTACGAATCATGGCTATCTGATTGCGATAAGGAACAATTACACCGATGGTCTTGTCTGCATCAAATGAGTTGCCATAAAAACGGTAGATGCGTCCCAAGAGGATAGCAACGATGTGGGCTTCTTCGGGATTTACCTTATCAGATAGCTGCGAATGATGGCATGCTTTGGAAGGAATGAAGAGCATTCGATGGGCTTTTAATGCGTCATCGAGCGTGTCTTGAGAGGGCTGTTCATAGTGAAGTCGCGTTTCTTTTTGATGCGAAAGAGGCACAGGTTTCAGGCATTCTTTGAAATAAAACATGCGATTTGGGAATGCAGCAACAGCCGGATGCATGCGTCCTTGCACGCGTAATACTCCCACAAAGTCTGTTCGTTTAGCCGCTTCTTCCACACGGATGAGTCTTTCAAACAACGAGTTTCTACAATTTGTTAGTTTGATATCATGCAATCTTTTGTCGTACACTGCAGAGTCGTTAACCTCTTGTTGTACTACAGCTGGTAGCTGTTTGTGGTCTCCAATGAGAATAAATTTCGGCAGTTTAGATAGCAATCCCACAAGGTTTGGCTCGAGAATCTGACTCGCTTCGTCAATAATGGCCATGGAGAAAGACTTGAGTTCAAACAAATAAGACTTGCTTTGAAGCGTACTTGTCGTACCAACAATGACGCGAGTACCCATGATTCGTTCGCGAATAGCAGTGAGTTTAGGATTGTTTTCGATATATTCGCTAAGTAAATGAGAGCGATATCGCTCGTCACAACTATATTCGTTGCCAATGCGAATGTAGTCGATTGCATTGTCAGAAAGCATTCCACAGATCTCATCTACAGCGCGATTGGTGTAACTCATGAGTAATATTGACTCGCCTTTTGCTAATGCTTCGCGCACCATATATTGCAAAGCCATACTCGTTTTGCCTGTTCCTGGTGGACCAATCAATAGAAAGTAGTCTTTGGCTTGAAAGGCTTTCAACAGCAGAGGGTCGTAAGTGGGGTGATAACTTTGGGTCAGTTGCAGTGTGAGGTCACGCTCGGGAGCGCGTTGTGCGAGTAACAATTGCCTGCATTTTGGGGCAGAAGTGATGAACTGATGCAGCGAACGAATGGCTGAAGTGCCTCCAATGTCACTGCCACTATGCTCTATTGCCCACATCGTTCCCTCGTTAGGAATCGGATTTACGGTCTTTATAGTGATGCTGTTAGTATGCAGTTTGATGATGTTTCCTTTGAAAAGCAATGACTTTCTGACATCCGGTTCCTCTTCGGGAGCATAAGAATAGAGATAAACTAAGTCGCCTAAACGGAAGTTTGGCAGGAATTCCTCTCCCTGATCAGGTATATTTAGCATAATGATATCATATCCATTGATGTCTTTACTCTTTGCTTTTGCACTGACAGTAAGGTTAGTATAGATGTTTCCTGCCTCCTTTTTACTTGCCAATGGCATGTTCCATAGGTCGGCAGTACAGTTGTTTAATCCCTCTTTTCCACCTACTTTGGCAGCTAATTGCTCACGAAAAACGAACGTCATCATACGTTCATAGTAGGCCTTTTCAAGTGGAGTGAGATGATGAAGTGGCTGGATAATCTCCTCAAGTCGTGGCTGAATATATTTAAAAAAGAATGGAGTGTTGAGCTGATTTTCGTTGATTGTGTCGACAGAAAGCACATCCGTTGTGTTGTCAAACCCGTCAATTGCGAAGCTAAATTCATTGGCAACGATGCGGTTGCGCAGGCTAATGGCCTCATGAAAGAGCTTTTGATAGAAATTAACTACAACCAATCCGCCCGGCAATGGGTATTTAGAATAGAGCAAACGCATATCGATTTTGCTACTTGAAATGTTGAAGTTCTGCCGCAGAACTCCATAATAAAGCAACAACTGTACATAGTGTTCTTCCTTCTGAAAGCTACCATATTCGTTGGGCATTTGCCTTTGAATGTTGAAGTTACTGCCTGACTTCTGCTCAACAAGTAACTTGAAATCCGTCGTCATAAGGTCGACTCGGCCTTGTAATCCCAGTTGTTCGCAGACGAAAGATGGTTCAAGAATGGCTTTCTCTCGACTGAAAGTGACGTTGGTTTGCGGTTGCATGAGGTCGCAATGAAAGTCTCCGAAGAGTTCAGCAACAATCTGTTGGATGTTCTGTGTCTGTCGAATGGCAGCCACACGGAAGTCTTCTTTGCGGTTCAAGTCACTGCAAGTGCAGTATTCCAAGGCTTTATCCTTAAAATTCTTTTTAAGCGTTTCTTGCCAGTTATAATGCCCGTTGCCCTTAATTATGTCGTCCAATGCTGTGCCAGCAAAGTTTCCAAGCAAGATGGCTTGACTGTTAGCAGCCGGTGACATGGCGTTAACAAGGTAGGTAAAAGGGTGGTGACCATAGTCTGAAAAGCATCGAGCAATGCCACTGATGTCCACAAGATAGTCGGGCTCAAGCACGATAACACCGGCTTCTTTGGCTGAATCAACGTCGAGAAGGTTTACTTGTGAGCCCTTTTTGAGTAATGTTTTGAGATATGTTTGATGAGGTTTGAAGTGGAGAGTCAACTGCTTTTCGGTCGCATCTTGGTCGATATTGACAGTAAAAGTGTCGTCGGAACATTCGATGACAAGGCCTCTAATATAGCGGTAGTCGATGTGTTTGAACTCCTGTTGTGGCTTATCTTCTACTGGAATTTGCCCCACAAGGTAAGATGGAATGTCGACATTAAAGACCGCAGAAACAAACAAAGCAAGTGCTCTGCAAGCATACATCAGTTCGTCATGTGCCATACTTTCGGCCCTGTTACTGGCTCTTCTCATGTGTTGAATGGCTCTTGTGTCATTACCATTCACGCGGTTTTTCTTGCAAAGGAAGTCCACTTGAGCAAACAAGTTGCCGAAAACGAGGTTACTTCCTGCCAGTCCTTCCGTGCAAGTTAGCACCAAAGTTTCATGCAAAAGCTTGTTAACTGGGGCTGTGTTTTCAGCCTCAATGATGTATGAAATGCGTTGAAAAAGTTCGTCAGCAGAGATGAAATTAGGCATGGTTGATTATTCTTTTTCCCATTCCAAGAGTTGTTTCTTGAGCTCACGGCCCCAATGATACTCACCCGTTGTACCGTCTTTATGGATAATTCTGTGGCAAGGGATGAGCATAGCAATACGATTTTCAGCCACCGCTGAAGCCACTGCACGCACTGCTTTGGGTTGACCAACGCGCTCAGCCAACTCTTGATAAGAGAGCGTTTCGCCTTTTTTAGTCTTCAACAACTCATTCCATACACGCTTTTGAAAGTCAGTTCCCTGCATGTCGAGTTTCAAATGGTGGTCGTAGTTGTCAAAGATTACGCGCTTAACTGTGTCAGCCATCACATCATTTTGTGTCGTTGGAGTGTATACTCCCCAATAACTTGCAAGCTCATGAATAACTTCCATGCGATTCCATCCTAAGAATTGGAGGTCACAAATGCCATCAATCGTGCGTGCAACGATGATTGTTCCAAACGGAGTTTCAGCGAAACCATATACTATTTCGTTTGCCATTGTAGTGTCTGATATTTCTTTCTATTGTCTAATCTGCCTTATTATTTCGGATTATCCATAAGATATGCGCAATATTTATTCAGTAAAGACTGCTGTGAAAGGTCACCTTTCATATAGCGTTCTGCGTCAAGTCGGAGAAGTCTGTTGCGCACTTTCTGATTGCCTTTGTATGTAGTCAGCAGATAAAATGTGCCATTTTCCTCTTCTATTTGGGTGTCAGAAAACCATGAAGTGAGGTCTTCGGGATCGTAAACAATGGCATAACAAGGTCTTTTTGCCCCTGGAAATTCCTCACGTAGCACCCCTTTTGCCACCAAATCCTGTATATCTCGTATGGCAGTATCTTTTGAACAATTACCTAATGCGGCCCATGTCTTCGAGGTAATCTTGGCTTCATAGCCATCAAGAAACATGTTTATAATCTGTGTTTGGCGGTCTGTCATGATTACACTTGCATTTCTTTGCCAGAAGAAACTCTTGTTAAGGATGCTATTAACGCTTGTTTCTGCGTCTTCAACTGAAGCGATTAGTGTTTTGATATACCATGTTAGCCATGATGTAATGTCACCATTTCCGTGTTGAGTTTGCTCAAGAATGCTATAATATTGTTTCTTATTACGATTGATTTCTGCTGAAATGTTATAGAAGCGAAACTCATTTTTGTCGCTTTTTGCCAAGAGAATATCAGACAATATGCGTGCTAATCGTCCGTTTCCATCTTCAAATGGATGAATAGAAACAAACCAAAGGTGTGCTATTCCCGATTGAACGATGCTGGATGTTGACGGTGGTTGATTGAACCATTGAATGAATTTCGCCATTTCGTTCTCTACAAGTTGTGGTGCAGGAGCAATGTAGTGAATACGTTCTTTGCCGAATATTCCCGACACAATGTGCTCTTCATGCGTTCGATAACAGCCCACTTCGATAGGAAAACCATCACTAAATCCCGTTGGAAAGAAAGCACTTTGCCATCTACATAGTGTCTCTTTTGTCAGTGGTTGCATATAGTGTTCTATCGCATCAAGCATCACTTTAACTACTGATTCAACATAGTGTGAAGGTGCAGTGTACTTTAAGTTGTCGATACCTAAATGGCGTGCAATGGATGAACGGACCTCTTCTGTGTTCAAACTAATTCCTTCTATCTCTGATGATTGCACTACATCATGAGTAAGATTCTCTGCCATGGCTCGTAGTTTATTATCGAAACCAAGGTTATTTAGCCTGCCATAAAGCAATCCAATCTTACGACTTGCCAGCTCAATCAGTGCATCTATAGCACTATTTTCCCAGTGAAAATCAGTCCAGTTCTCTCTTTCGTGAATATACATGATAGCTGTTTTGAGTGTAAATAATCATAGAAGATGCGACATTATACATTGAATATCGTCGCAAAGTCTGCGACAAAAATACGTATTTAATGTTGCAAAAGCAAACGTTTTCAATAATTTCTGTGCATTAATCGCATCAGATAACCATCTCATCAGCCTTTCTCCAGCCTATTTTATCGCGTGGTAGAAGAGATGAAAAAAGTCCCTTTTTACTGTCCTCTCAATCGTTCAAAGAAGGTAATCACCTCTTCCCACGTCTTAAATTCATCGCTTCCAAAGGCTATTGTCGTACCCATGAAGTCGGGATTTGGCTGCGGATCAATGAAATAATCACCATAAAGGAGATTCTTTTGATTGGTAAAGATGAGGTGATTATAGGCAGGTGCTGAGAAGAACTCCTCTGCCCAACGTTGTACTTCGTCTGTAAAAGCGTGGTTGTTTGTAGGTGCTGGCGCAACAATATAAACCTGATAGTTCTCTAATAATAGTTCGTATGCTTTGTGCATACTGCTTAACGGCTTACCAAAACTATCGTGTAAAGCGTCATAGTGCAGGTAAACTATCGGGCGTTCTGTGCCATTCTGCTGATCGTCTATCCATCGAATGACAGGTATAAGATAATGAAGTGCCACCTTATCTATTAGTCGATGTTCACCATGGAAATAGATAGCATTGGGATAATGCTGTTGAAACAGGTCGAAAGTATGCACTACCGGGTCGTTATCTCCAAAGAGACCATAGACTCGTTTACGTTCTTCGGCATCAAAATTGGCAAAACATTGCGTTGTGATATCCTTGTATTCTTTAATCAACCCCTTTGTAACCATCAGTTCTTGAACGCCATCTTTGCGAGGGTTTTGAAACACTTGATGTCCTGTCATGCTGCTCATTGTGTCGCCCATTGCAAAGGCTGGGTTCACAAGTATACGGTCGAAACCATGTAACATCTCTGTATACATGCCCCCCATTGACGTACCTATGATGAGATCGGGTTGCTCTTCATCAGCCATTTTGTGTAACATTGTCATGGCATCTGTGGGATGTACAGGGATATCTTCAGCCAAAATAGCTGCTGAAGGCATAAGTTCTTGCAGCATTTTAACGGTTCCGCTCTGTGCCGAAGAAAGGAAACCATGCACATACATCACTTTTTTCCCTTTCATCAATGAAGGAAATTGCTTGCTATAAGGGTTATCCATATCTCTCTTTTCCTTTTAAGTTTATTGCTACAAAGCTACAAAAAAATGCGAAACAAGCAAAATAAAACGCCATGTTATGCTTCTAAGTGTGACGCAATCTCCCACAATGTGTGTCGTAAATCGACGTTGCCATTCGACTTGAAATGCACTCCTTCTTTTTCAAGGAGCAGTCGTTGTTCGGGCCAATCAGGTACAGTTCTTCCCACACTATTCACCACACGATGACACGGAATGGCTTTATCTTCAACCCCATGCAAGGCTTTTCCCACATGACGGGCATGCAAAGGATAGCCTGCAAGGCGTGCAATCAGTCCATAGGTAAGCACTCGTCCGCGCGGAATCTGACGCACGATGTCGATGACTTCCAGTCGAAACGTGTCGGAATCAAAGTGAGACATGCGGATAAAAAGCTTAATGACGTGCCTTCGATTCAATCCAAGTGCTCAAGATGTAAAGCAGGTTGTTGAAGGTTTTTGGGCTGATTGACTTTGTCGGGAAGTCAACTTTCACTCCCAAACTGATAGTAGAGCGCATGTTGTTTGTCTTATAATGGCACACTTGTCCCGTCAAAGGAAGGTCGAGAAAGCGCATGTCTGCACGGTGATGTCCCCAAAAACCGAAGCTGAGATCATAGGCAACACAGAGTGAAACCGTACTAAACAGGTGTATGTCTGCGCCAATACGTGGCTTGAAAGCTAAGGCCGGACATTGCACATCATAGTCCATTTGCACATGACTCCCTGGATATGCCGAGCTAAGTTCATGGCGTTCACTGCCTCGCATGCGTCCAAGGTTCAAGCAATTGGTTTGTAACAACGCACCAATATGCGGTTGAACAATCCACTTTTGGGGGAAGAAATACCACTTGATTCCCCCTTCAACACCCAGCATGTTGACTTTCTTCAGTCCTATTCCCGAGGCAAGATAGGTGGCAATTCCTTCTTGTGCATAGTATAAACCGCCAGTCAGTGCAAGACGATCATTTAGAAAATAGTCGGCCGAAAGCGAGAAATAGTTTCCTTCTTCATCACCCATATAGAAGTCTTGTCCGTCTGGTGTGTTATCATAGAGCGTCGTTCCACCGAATCCTGCCTGTATAGCCCAACGCTGAACAGGCTCATCTTTATCGTCGGCGAAAGCCCGATGATTTGCACATAGCAAACAAAGTGCGAGTAAACAAAAGTTCTTTAGTTTCATGTTTTATTTGTTTTTGAAAGTTTATGAGTTTTATTTTTCGTGTTGGTTCAAGTCTGTTTTGTGGTCATGATCATGGACTTCGTTTGCCGAATAAACGATGGTTTTCACCACACGACAAGGATTTCCCACGGCAATGGAACCCTCGGGGATGTCTCGAATGACTACCGAGCCTGCGCCAATTGTACTCCCATTTCCAATCGTTACCCCTGGAAGAATGGTCACATTGCCTCCAATCCACACATCATTCCCTATGGTTATGGGCTTCGTCCATTCTGTTCCTTTGCGTCGTTCGATGGGGTCTGTAGGATGACAAGCCGTATATAGGCTTACGTTTGGACCTATAAAGACATGGTTTCCAATGGTAACTTTGCCCTCATCAAGTATTGTTAGATTGAAGTTTGAAAAGAAATTGTCACCCACATAGATATTACAGCCATAGTCACAATAAAAGGGTGAGTTGACGGTTGGCCGCTTACCACAGTGCCCAAAGAGTTGTCTGATGACGGCTTCACGTGCTTCTTTGTCACTTGGTCGCAGTTGGTTGTACTCCCAAATGATGTCTTTCGTCTTAAAAAGCCGGTCGATAAACTCCGTGTTTGCGGCGTCATAGGGCTCTCCATTCAGCATTTTTTCCCACTCGTTGCTCATATCTTGATGAATTGTTTGGTGCAAATATACATATTTTTTTCATAAAAGCACAAGGTGTAACCAGTGTATTGAAGTTCCTCTTTGAATGTCAATGTGGGTAGATGAAGCTTGTTTCGATAGCCCAAGATTGCCAAACGATAGTGCAGGCTACCCTGGGTTAGCGTATGGTTTGCGTGGACCAACGCCGTAGGTGTTGCGCTTTTTTTGATAAATCTGCCATAAAAGGTGTCATTATAACCATGCCTTCATAGAAAAAGCTCAACACCTATGGCGTTGAATCTCCTTGCGAACGT
>ERZ772945.594-NODE-594-length-28588-cov-6.631830_pt1 | contig 28588 bp, 20 predicted proteins | sample MGYA00511681_ERZ772945 | MGnify/ENA primary metagenome ERZ772945 (study PRJEB29015, sample SAMEA2737943) | human oral metagenome | biome: human oral; feature: human-associated habitat; material: dental | place: China | collected 2143 ...
ATCTCCCTCTGGGTCCTGCCCGAGATGGGCCCGGCGTAGGCGACGTCGCCCTCCCTGACCCGGGGGGCCACCTCCCCCCTGGCGCGCTCGTCGACGAACCAGATGCACTCCCCCATGATGCGGACCCTGGCGAGGTCGTGCTCAATCTCGACCCTGAAGTCGCCGTCCGGCCCGTTGAGGCACAGCGTGCGTCCGCGCTCGCCCTCCATCTTAAACTCGTAGGTCATGAAGCGCGAGACGTCGCTTCCCTGGAGGGTGCGCGAGAGGTCCCTCGCAGCGCCGAAGCCCACGAGGCCCAACCTCTCGCGCTCCCGCACCCAAGCGAGCACCCCAGGCCACTCCACCCCCACCGGGTAGTTGAACCTCCTGCGGACCGTCTCCTCCACCCTCGCCTCCCGTCCGTTGCGGCGCCTCGCGCCGATTTGCCCTTGTTGGCTCGCTCATTATCGCATATAGAGCGGACCTGCTTCTTACGAGAGCCGACCTCAGGCAGCAGACGGCATGTCCTTCCTGAGGTCACCGCCCCTCCCATTGAGGGTGAGAATCGGACACAGCTCGTGCTCGCGGGCCCATCGCACACGCAAACACGCCGCCGAGCAATCCGCCTGCTGAGTGCCCCCGGATGACTCGACGTCAGACTTAAATATGGTCCCCCTGACAAAGCGTTGCCTCCCAAACTGCCGCTCGCACTTCTCGCATACCGGCACGAGCTTAAAAACCTTCTTTATGGGCCTAGGGCGGAACGGTTGGATCATGACGATGTTCTCTATCTCGGGCCTTATCACCTGCCCTCTTCCACCGGGCTTGTCCATGTAGAGGCCACCCAACGCCCTCACGCAGGCGGTCTCCGCACAGCTTCTGTCCTCGTCATCCTTGCTGTCCTTGCCGATCTCCCACTCGATAGGCAGACCGCACGTATACTTTGACCGCGACAGCTCTTGCAGGATCTTTATGGCCTCAGGCCTGCCCTCCGAAAGCTTCACCCCTATGGCGCTCTGCTTTGTTCTCCTATTGTGTCCCACCACCACGACGGAGGCATCGTTCCTATCCTTCTTTTCCAGACTTTTTGTCTCGACCAGCTCCTCGAGGCGTTCGAGTAGCCTTGTCCTTGCGTCCACGAGGGTCTGTTGCACCCCTGGATCCAGGGTCCCCCACGTCGTACTAGGCACGGTCACGCTGATGCTGCTATAGTTATCGACTATGTAGGAGCTGATGTCCAGGCCGAGCCAGCTCGCGCCGATGATAACCCCGTCGAGGGCCACCGTGCCGAGGACCGTCACGACGACGATGATGTCCCTGTCCACCCCCGGGATCGAGCCCGCGCATATCAGGAACGCCCCGGCGCCCCCGAGCGCGAGTATCCTCGCGATGTTCTCGCGCATCAGCAGCCTGATGAAGGTCATCTCGATGGCATGGCCGAGCTCCAGCACGGCGCCCTCCGCGGCCGCGCTCAGCGAGAGGAGGCGGGCGTACTCGGACATGGCGCCGGTCTCGGGGGTATCCTGGAGCCGCGCCATGCCGGGCAGGGCTGCGGCGCAGAACTGCGCCCGAGAGATCTCAACCCCGTCGATGGTCACGGCGGACTCAGAGAGCGTGACCGCGCCCTCGCCCAGGTACGGCTCCCCGGCGTCCCCGTCCTCGTCAGCATCTACATCGTCAGCATCGACCGAGGCCACCCGGACGCCCGGGGCACCTCCCGCAGCCCACGCCCCAAGGTCCGCGTCGGCGGGCGTACGTGCCTCGGCCCCCACGGTCGCGGCCCACCCCCTCGCGAGCACGCGGGTAGGCGGGAGCGTGGAGAAGCACAGCGACACGCTCAGGACGGCCACGAGGAGCCTTCTGCAGATCTGTCTCATGGGAACACCCCTTCCCCTGCCGCGCGGCGCCGACCAAGGCGCCACGCTCGCTGTTGTTGGCAATATGTGTAGCACGAGTGGATGTTGGGTGGGGGAAACGGACCCGCGAGCGGTCTAAAGGGGTCGGCGAGAGGTATCCGGCCCTCGCCCCCCATCGGACGGGAAACGTCAGGCTCGATCCTTTGACCCTACAGGAACAGCTCCCTGTAGCGACCCTCGGCGCCCCCATCCCTGGGGTCGAAGTCATCAGCGATGTCCCCCTCGCGCAGGAACAGCATCCGATCGGACACCTCGTCCAGAAAGTCGAGGATGTGGCTAGATATCAAAAGCGTACACCCCCGCTCGCTCTCGCTGACGATTCGATCCTTTAGGATGAGCGTCGTCTGGATGTCAATGGCGTTCAGGGGCTCGTCGAGCAGCACCAGCTGGGGCTCGCCCAGAAACGCGCAGGCAAGCGCCACGCGCTTGACCATCCCCTGCGAGAGCTCCCCCAAGGGGACGTCGATGAAGTCCTTGCAGGCGAAGGCTGCCAGATGCTCCTCGATCGACGCGGCCGTGTGGGGCACGTCTCGCATCGACGCGTCGAAGGAGCAGAACTGCTGTGGGGTGAAGGACGGGATGAGGAAGGGGGACTCCGGCAGGTAGCCGATCGCCCCTCGGGGTATCTGCCTGCCGACCCTGCCGTCCAAAGACCAGCTTCCCGAGAACTCCTCTGACACCATGGACAGTATGCCAAACAGGGTGCTCTTTCCCGCCCCGTTGGGTCCCACGACGGAGCACACCTCGCCTTGCCGGATGCAAAACGAGACGGGACCAATCCCCTTGCCCGACGCGAAGCGTCTCTCTACCCCTTTGAGCTCAAGCATGTCCCCTCCAAGCACGTCTGCCCCATCCGACGGCGACCACGACCAGCGAGGCCACCTCGATGAGGCCCAGCGCGAAGACGCCGCACCCTATCGCGGTCTGCCAGAGGGGCAACAGCGGCCTCTTCTCGAAGACAAGAAGCATGGCCGCCCCCAAGATGAGCTGCAGCAGGCAGCAGGGGATGACGGCAGGCAAGAACGAGACGCCCACAGCGCCCGCGCCGCCAAAAAGCAGCAAGATGGGCACGGTCGCGATCACGCAGGCGGTCGCGATGCAGGCACCGGGAATCACGAGGGCCAATGCCCGCGCAAGGAGGCCCTCACGGTAGTAGCGCTCCTGGAACTTCACGGCCGGGTCATCGTAGACAAGGGCGAACTCCATCAGGATGCAGGCGGCGGGAAACCTCACGACGATCATGTAGGCCACCGGCGACCACTGGAGCGCGCAGAACACGCAATCAATGCATAGCCACAGGGCGACCTCAAACAATAGAGCTCTCTTCTTCGCAAGGAGGGCGTTTCTCTGCGCCCTGCAGACCAACCGGTTCGACGAGAACACGATCGCGCGCGCTCGCCTGCGCGCCGCCGCGTGGACCAAGCCCCCTCGCAGCACGACGGTGGACACCGCAGCCCCCAAGGCCACGAGGCCGGCGCACACAAAGGCAGCCGCAGTCAGGGATATGAGCAGGCTTTGGGTGAGCGCCAAGGCCATCACCCCAACGGACACGCCCGTGATCGCCGCGCAGGGCAACGTGAGGGCGGCTCCGAGCCTGAGAAAGTCCTCATTGCCAAACCCACAGAACCTCAGGTAGGACACGCCCTGGGCACGAAGGTCCCTGCGCAAAAACTCGCTCGGAGCACTCAGCGCGACAAAGCAGAGGCCTATGGAGAGCCCCAGCGTCGCGGCAAGGCGGATGCCAAGGGCCACTGCCCCAGAGGACAGCCTGCCCGCGACGTAGATCGACAGCGCAACAAACAGCAGGTTGACGATAAGGCAGGAAAACCATGCGCTTTTCTTCAGATAACGTACGCCCCCGCTCGCAAGGAGATGACGCAAGAAAGAGCCGGTCATGGTCATAAACACCTCCTCCGTGTACCTCTGGTGTACCGTCTGGCGGGCGAGCGTCACGCACCCTCCCGGCGACTCGTCCCTAATGGGCAAACATCACACGCTCGCTCTTGAAGAGGCGCTCCAAGACGAGCAGGCCAAGGAGGGAGAACGCGACGTTGCTCGCTATGCAGACGGCTATCGATGCGAGGTCGATCCTAAAGGACAGTATACCGATCATGGACTCGACCCCGTTGTAGAGGGGCAACACATAGAACAGTGGGTTTGTCTGGACTCCCTTGGACGCTATCCCCACTATGCCAATGCCCATCACGGCCATCATGATCGGGGTGAGCCACGTCTGTGCCTCCTTCGTGGACGTGGCGAGCGTGGACACGATGACGATGATGGTGACCACCAAAAGCGTGACCGAGAGCACGACAAGGCCAAGCAGGCATAGCTCGACTGGACCATAGCTGCCTGCATCGAACTGACCCCGCATGAGGGAGGGTAGGCTCAAGAAGATGCCGATCGAACTCGACGCGGCAATCGCCAGTCCGATCAGGGAACACGCGAGGATCTTGCCTCGCGCGATGTCCTGCCTGTTGATGGGGGTGGCCAGAAGGGTGGCTATCGTACCACGCTCCTTCTCGCCGGCGATGGCCTCAGCCGCGACCGACATGCTGCTGCTGAACACAAGGACCAGGAGCATGAACGGTACGAACGCGACGGCAAACTGGCTCGTCTGGTCCTGGCTGCGCATGAGGTCATAGCCCTCACCTGAGCGGTTCACATCAAAGCGGTTGTCAAAGGACGTCTCGTACTGGTCGAGCATCGTCTGGATGGTCGTGTAGGCCAGAGCTGACTTCGTGTCGGTAGAATTGTAGTAGACCTCGACCTGCGGGACGGTGCCACCTGGGCCTGTCCCCACCTCGGTCTGCCTGTCAAAGTCCTTGGGGAAAGCTATGTAGGCTTGGGTTGACCCGCTCTCTATCTGGTCGTGCATCTCTTCCTTGGTCGGCAGGCCTGAAATCTCCGTGATGGTCATGCCTGCGCTGCTGGCAATCTGTCCGATGTTCTGCGAGGGGTTGACGGCATAGATTGTCAGCTCAGATATGCTCTCTGCCTTGTTGGCGCTCGTTCGGAGCGTGTTTCCCATGATCGTCCACAGCAAGAATATGAACAGGCCGGGCAAGATGATGGCTGCCGCAGCGCTGGCCTTATTGCGGAGGAACCTGTCCATCTCCTTCTTGAAGATGCTGAGCGTGTCGTTTCTCATCGCTGCCCCCGTGTCCCATCGTACAGCTTGAAGAACAGGTCTTCCAGGTCACTGCCCGCAGAGAGCGAGGAGAGCGAGTCCTGAAAGACCATGCTGCCGCCTATGATGATGCCGACTCTGTCACATACCCTCTTGACCAGATCGAAGAGGTGGGTTGAAAGGACGATGGTCTTGCCCTGCTCCCTCATCTCGAAGATGAAGTCTGTGACGGTTTTCGCGGCCACAAGATCGAGGCCGTTCGTAGGCTCGTCAAAGATGATGACCGCAGGGTCGTGGGCTATGGCCACCACGAGGGATGTCATCTGCCTCATGCCCGTCGATAGTTCCGCGAGCTTCATGTGTGAATACTTGTCGATGCCAAACTGCGCGAACAGGAGCCTTTTTCTCTCTGACGCCCACTCTGGGTCAACGTGATGGAGGCCGGCAAAGAAGTCGAACAGGTAGCTGGGAGAGAATATCTCCTCGAGCCTGAGCTCGCTGGTCAGAAACCCTATGCAGCCCCTCACGCCCTTTGGGTCGGCTGTGATCGAGTGACCGTGGATGATGGCCTCCCCGCTGTCGGGCGCGATGAGGGTTGACAGGAGCCTGAGCGTGGTCGTCTTGCCGGCTCCGTTTGGTCCGAGCAACCCAAACATCTCGCCTTGCGTAACGCTAAAGGAGAGTCCATCAACTGCGACGATATGCCGCTTGGCAGTCCCCTGCTCCTTCCTCTGCTCCCTTGAGAGGGGAAATCGCTTTGTAAGGCCCGTCACTTCTATCTGTAGATCCAAGCTCATATCGTTCTCGCTTCTTCCTCCTCAGGGCGGATGTTGCAGTCATCCGTTTCGATGGATGGGAATCGTAAGCTATGCCCATGCCCCTTACGTACGGGTAAGGCAGCACTATGCTGAACCTGAGAGACTTGCTAATGAGACGATATACTAACATTGTAAACAAAAGGACATACAGTGACTATGATATGACGAGCTGGTTTTATATCTTGCCCGGACGGGATCACAGAGCGATTTATTTTAGAGGATCCTCCCGGTTTTTGATGGGCATGGGTTCTCGGCGCCAACGCAGCGCAAGAACATAGGATGACAACCCATGGGTCCGGTGATGGCGCCTGCACCGGCGCCTACCGAGAGGGGCGACGGAGACCGGCCTGGCAGCATCGCGGCACAGCACCTGCCTGAAACGCACGGGGCATCAGGGCTACGATAGGCGGTAGCAATGGAAGACAACAACTCGCTGGGAAGCACCATTCGTCTGCTCAGAAAGGAGAGGCACCTCACGCAGGAAGAGCTTGCCGAGGGCATATGCTCGCCCGTTACCGTCTCGCGCATCGAGACCGGAAGGCAGATGCCCACGAAGGTCGTGCTCGATGGCCTGCTCTCCCGTCTTGGGGCCAGCACCTACCAGCTCTGCGACGTCTACTACAAAAACGAGCGCGACAGTGAGTTCGCACGGGCTGCCAAGCGCACCAGGGCCCTGCTGCACCGTGGGAGACCGGACGAGGCACGCGAGCTGCTTGACTCCATGGACGAGTCGTCTCGCGAGAGACCAAGCTACCGGCAGCTCTATCTCATGCTGAACGCATCTACGCTCATCACGATAGATGGTAGCGAGCTGGGCCGAGCGCTCGACCTGCTCGACCAAGCCATCAGGCTGACCAAGCCGACACTGAGGCTCGATGACTTCAGGCACACGCTGCTGTCTCCGACGGAAGCCGAGTGCATAGGCCTCATGGTCCCGACACTGTGCTACCTGGGACGGCATGCCGATGCGTCACGTCTTGGCGAGGAGCTCATCGAGTCGATGGACAACCAGGACAATGGCACGCAGGACTGGGCCGATGACAAGATTGGCTGCGAGCTCAACCTTGCGCTGAGCCTCGAGCAGGAGGGGCGCTACGCCGAGTCCCTCCGCTACATCAAGCGCGCCCACAGCGAGGCCCTTGACGAGGGGATTCTCACATACATGCCCGTGATTCTCTACGCGGAGGCGCGCGTCAGGTATCGCGAGGGGCAAAGGGACGAGGCCCTGGGCATCCTTAGGCACATCGCCCCGTACATGGACCTCACAGGGCAGCATGAGCACGCTGCCGCCGTACGGAACTGGGTCCAGGAGAACATGGGCGTGAGGCTCTGACGCGAACGCCCGCACCCCGCCATCGTTGTGACATAGCGTCTCGCGAACGTCCAAATATACATCATTCGATATGGAGTCATGCCGCCATCCCTGCGATGATGCACGTGTCATCGTAAGGAGGCACATCGGTATGCGAGGAATGCGGTACATACGAAAGCACATCGGCACCAGGGGGCTTGCCTGCTTCTGCGTGGTCGATTTTCTCTTCTGCTTGTCATCGATGGGCATAGCGCTCCTGCTCAGCGCCCTGCTTGACGCCGCCACAGCCGCCGTGGCCGTTGGGGACGTCTCTCCGATGGTGCACCTGGCCCTCGCGTCGTGCCTGTACGCACTGGTGCTTGGAGCCCTGAGCCTTGCCTCTGACGTCCTGAGGGCGCTCATCGTCAGGGACGCCATGGCCAACATTCGCGAGGGGGCGGCGCGCGGGATGATAGCGGGCGCGTCGTGCGGTCGCGTCTGCGACAGTGCAGAGCAGCTGACCGTCCTCGGCCAGAGCATGGACGTGCTCGAGAACGACTGCATCACAGGCTCCCTTGGCATTCTGGAGTCCGTCTTCAAGATCACCATAGGCTGCATCATGCTCGTGCTGATCAACCCGCTCGTCGCGCTGATCTCCCTTGCGGGCATGGCTCTGCCGACGTTGGTCCCGCAGCTCTTCGGGAAGCGCCTGTCCTGTCAGCAACAGCAGGTTGTCAAGGATGCTAAAAGCTATAATGGGCGCGTACGCGACACCGCCCAAGGGGGCGAAGTCATACGATCGTTTCATGTGGAGCAACATGCGCTCGACAAGCTGAGTGGGATGATTGGCCGCTACCAGAGGCATAAGGCCGACCTCAACATGACGATGGCGTGCGCTCGAAGCCTCGCAAGCGTCGTTGGCATTGCGATGCAGTTCTGCATCATGGGTATGACGGGCGTGTTCGCGATATGGGGTTACGTCACCATCGGCAGCATCGTTGCCGTCACGCAGCTCTCGGGCAGCGTCATCTCCCCTGCGACGGAGCTGTCCGACAAGATCAGCAAGCTCAAGTCGACCTATCCCATCCTCGACAGGCTCGACAAGCTGAGCGACGTGCCGAGCGACACGCCGGGTGCCAGGCAAGAGATCGCGGTGTGCGAGCCGAGGCGCTCCATCGAGCTCGACGACGTGAGCTTCTCTTACGGCGATACGGGTCCGGCCGAGGGCAGACTCTCCAATACGGACCCGGCCGAGGGCAGACTCTCCAATGCGCCCACGACCCTGCGCAACTGCTCGAAGCGCTTCGACATCGGCAAGAAGTATGCCATCGTGGGCAAGAGCGGCTGTGGCAAGTCCACCTTGTTGGAGCTCTTGGGCGGATCCTTACGCCCCAGCTCAGGCCATGTGCTCGTAGATGGCAGGGCAGGCTGCGTCCCCGATGCGGCCTGGGTGCACCAGAACGTCTTTTTGTTTGATGACACGCTGCGCGAGAACATAGTCCTCGGGGGAACGTTCACGGACAAGCAGATTGGAAGCGCCCTGCGCCTTGCCGGCCTTGGCGAGGTGGTCGCCGCGCTGCCCGACGGGCTGGACACGCCGGTCGGGGAGGGCGGGGGGCGCCTCTCTGGTGGGGAGCGCCAGCGCGTGGCCATAGCCCGCGCCCTACTCTACGGCAAGACGACGCTGCTCGTGGACGAGGCGACCTCGGCCTTAGACAAGGAGACTGCCGCACGGGTTGAGGACACGCTACTGGCCCTCGACGGGGTGACCCTGATAGCCGTGACGCATCAGCTGGATGCGGAACATGCCGCGCGCTATGACGAGGTGCTCGAGATGAAAGACGGTCGCCTTGCAGCCATGTAGCTGACCAGCTTTACCCCGGCAAGCGACCTGGATCCAGTGGTTGCGGCCATCAATATCGTACACTTTTGCCCCATATCGTGGTGATATGGCCGCATTCATGCAATTTGTGTACACTGTTTGCAAGCGTAATCGGTATCGCCCTATGCAAGGGGCGTGCGGCGCCAACAGGGATGGCGCGATGCTAGGGTGCAGCGTCATACGAGAACACGGCGCCGCGTGGCGCAAGGGAGAGGAGCGCTGTGAACATCACCATCGATGGGCTGACCGCCCTGCGGCTGATCCGCGCGGTACGAGCACAACGGATTGAGGGCCTTGGTCCCGAGGTGCTCTCCCTGCGCACGGGCCTCTCTGCTCCTGTCTTTGCCGAGGGCAAACGCTGGTCTGCCAAGCGCCTCTCTACGACCTTGGCGCGCTTTGGGGGCCTCTGTCCCTTTCCTGCAAAACGACCACTCGACATCGCGGTTCCCGCCAAGGACAAACGCCTGCGCATCTCTGGGATCAAGAACCACGTGTACGGACACCCACTTCCCAAGAACGCTTTCATCGATCTTGGCTGCGGCGTCTCTGTGGCAGGGCCCGAGCTTCTGTTTGTCGAGATGGGCGCCTTTATGCAACCCGCAGTCCAGCTTATGTTGGGTCTCGAGCTCTGCGGTCGCTTCTCTCGCGATCCCATGGACCCGCGCGATGGTGAGGTGAGTTTTAACATTGAACCCGCAACCACGCCAGAGGCCATCCTCTCGTATGTGGGGGCCTGCAGGGGCATGGCGGGACTCAGGCAGACCCGCGAACTCGCCCCTCTTGTCTGCGCGGGGGCATGGTCACCCACCGAATCCCTTATCGCTGCACTCGCGCTGCTCCCCTACCACCACCTGGGATATAACATGGCGCCGCTCACGCTCAACCCACGCGTACGCGTGAGCGATCCATGCATGGACGCGGGTAGCTCAGCTGTGCCTGTGGATATTCACACCAATGCCACCCATTCTCGCGTGCCAGACATCCTCTTTGGGAAGACGGGCGTGGGCCTTAACTACGACGGGGGCGTCCACCTGGAGCTTGAGCAGATTGCGCATGTGGCTGCCGAGACGTCCCTGGCTGCAACCGAGACGCCTTCGGCCCATGGGGTTGGCAGCCCTACCGATGGGTCCCGCGCAAGCAACATGGTGGTTGCCAGCCAAGCCGTGCAGGCTGCGATCCGTCAAGTCCGTGATAAGTATGTGGATGACCGCAGGCGCGACAGAGACCTATGGTCCCAGGGCCTGGCGGTCCTGCCGGTAACGAGAGAGGACCTCTACCAGAAAGGAGGACTCGATACCCTCATGATGCGGGTCATAGATACCATCGAGCACCTGGCCAAGCGAAAGGACACGGCTCGTTTTGAGGTGCCCGCATCACCCGCGCTCGCCCGGATGCGCCAGCGGCTTATTTGGATGCTGCTGCCAGGGGCGCGGGGCCGCCAGCTTGCCCGAGAGTATGAGCGTTACATGAGCACGCCTCACGGCCACATAGAGGAAGTGACCATTGTGTTCGTCTAAGGTCCACGCGAGGATGCCGGCGCGTGGGTGCGAGACGGCACGGATACGGGGTACTTAAACAGTGTACACAAATCGACGATTTTCAAGCAAAATAGCCGAAATGCTTGGTTTGTGTACACTAATGAGGGTGGTGTCTCTCGGTCCACAGATGAACAGTGTACACAAATGGCGAGATTCCCAACAAATTGGCGTAATTCGTCCATTTGTGTACACTATTGCTTGTACGCGCCGCTGCCCGCGTGCGCGCCGCTGCTTGCGCACACTGTTGCTTGGGCGCGCCGCTGCCCGCGTGCACGCCGTTGCTTGGGCGCGCCGCTGCTCGCACGCGCCGCTGCTTGTCCGCCTCGCTACTCGACGACCTTGAGCGCCAGCGACAGCGGCACCTTCTTGATGTGGCGCATGTGCAGCAACGCCACCACGAGGTAGGTACTGAGCGCTACGACAAGGTCGATGACAACGATTTGCGGTGTCATCGTATAGACGTAATTGCCGTTTTGCGCAGCCAACATGAGCGTATACACCACGCCGATGAGCTCCCTGAGGATGGGCACGCTCACGAGCAGCGAAATGACTACGCCCACCGTGATGGAGCGCAGGTAGAGCTTGTCGATCTCACGATTCTTGTAGCCAAAGACCTTCATGTAGGCGATGGAGCGTGCGCTTCTGTCGATGAGCGTCTTGGTGAGCAGGTAGATGACGATGATGAAGATGGGGATCGAGAGCCATGTGACGACGTTCATGATGTCGCCATAGCTGTCTTCAAGCTGGTTGGCAATCTTGTCGGCATCTGCCGGGGTGTAGTCGGACGCAAGGTAGCGCCGGTTGAGGTCGAGCGCCTCGTTGGAGAAATATCCGTTGAAGTAGCCCTCGTCCTTGCCGAACATCCGGTTGAACGTGTCGATGCTCATGTACACGTTGGTCGAGACGGCAAACGAGGTCGCCCCATCAACCGTGATGTCGTAGGTGTTGCCCGTCGTGCGGTCGGTGAACGTGGCGGGATCGCCGAGCGTGATGCCGCACTTCTCAAGCAGACCGGCGTCTGCAACGATGCGCCCGCCGCTCACGTCGATGCCGGTGTGGTATGAGGAGCCCTCCCGGATGCCATATATGGTGACTGTCTCGTTACTGTCATCGAGCGCGCGGCCGCACTCGAGCCGAGTGACGGCAAAGGGCTCTGCCTGGTCAATCGTGGCCTGACTCATCTTGACGGGGTTCACGGCGATGTCGAAATTGTCCACCTTCGAGACGTCAGCGACGAGGTTACCAAAGTCGTTGCGTTCGTCATCGCTAAGGGGAGCGATCTGCTCGCTCAACTCGTGCGCGTGCTTGAGCAAGGTGGTGAGCTGACCGTCGGTGGCACCGGAGAGGTCCACACCTTGCTTGGCCATGACCGCGACAAACAGCTTGTGAAAGTTGGTATCGGCAAGATTGGTGAAGTCATCCACGCGATAGGCTCGCATAAGCAGCCTAAGCTCGTCGGAATCGTCCACGTCGGCCTTCGTGAGCTTGCTCATGAGGGCAAGTGCGCCAATGGCGTCCTTGTCAAAGTCGCGAAAGCTCGAGCCTGCGGCCTGCAGGTCATTGGCCACATCCTCGATGAGGCCAAGGTCAATGCCGGCGTACCTCTCGTTGGTGGTGATCTTCTCGATGGCGGCCCATGCGGCTCGCTCGTCGGCAGTGCCGTCAATCCGCAGCTCGTCCTTGAGCGTATAGATGTGCTCCGCCACGATGCCGCGCTTCAGCTCGACCGCATAGCTGCGAACCGACGGCATGACGGAGAGCGAGAAGAGCAACAGCGTGTTGGCGACGAGGATGCCCACGAACAGTACGACGAAGCTCGATGTGTTGCGCAGGAAGACGCGCAGGCGAAAGCGCTGCACGTAGCCCATGCCCTCGGGCAGCGACGACTCCTTCTTCGCACCCCTGCTACCCCGCACCTCGCCGCGCAAAAATTGCAGCGGCGTAAGGCGCAGCTTGAGCAAAAGGCCAACGAGAAGGATTGCGAACAGCAGCACAAGCGGCACGAGGACCGTCTTGAGGTGGATGTCAGGATGGAAGCTGCGCACGTAGGGAGGCAGGCTGTATGTGTTGTAATACGACTTTCGGATAGTGTTCTCCACCGGGATGGCGTATCCAAGGCCCAGCAGGCAGCCCACCACCCCCACGATCATCGGCAGCGTGAGGTAGTGCCTGACCAGCTCACCCTTTGTGTAGCCCATCGAGAGCAGCGTGCCGATGGCACTGCTCTCCTGCTCGATGGTGGCATTGGTGAGCAGCACAAAGATGAAGGCGAGAACGATCGTGAGGATGACCGTGAGGGTCAGGGCCGTGCTAAGGTCGCCCTCGTTGTCGCCCGTGGCATAGCTGATACCCTGGTTGTACTCGTAGTCGATCATGTCGCCCACCGAGACGCCGTGGTCGACGAGCGCCTTGACCATGCGCTTCTCACGGCTGACGCGATCGGCCAGGGACAGGTTGCGGTCACCAAAGAAGAACGAGTATGTGAAGGTCTGATCACCCTTGGCCAGCGCGTCACGTGCCCCCGACCTGACTTGACCCACGCCAAACGTGAGGGCGTTGTACACGACGTCAGCATTGTTCTTGAAGAGCGTGACGTAGTCGGAGAAGGTCACGATGCCGCAGATTGTGAACGCCTTGCCGTCGAACTCCACGGTATCGCCCAAGGACAGCTTGTTGTTCTGCATGAACACACGGTCGAGCGCCACTTCGTCGTCTGTCTCGGGCGCGCGGCCCTCGGCATAGCTCACCTCATCGAAGCCCTCGCGGTCACCATAGAGGCGAACCGTCGTGTCGTCGATGGTGCGACCGGGGATGGTGAGGCTGGCATCGTAGCTAAAGTTCTCGTGCACCGTACAGCCCAGCGCCTCGACATCCTTGATGGCATCTGCCTTAGCCTTGAAGTCGGTCATGAAGCGACCGTCCTCGACGTTGTACTTCTCGCGCATGCCGCTCATCATGTCGATGTTGTTTTGCGCCGCCTGCATGTAGCCGTTGCCGAGGCCTACGGCCATCATCAGCAGGATCAGCAGCCCAATATAGCGCCCGAGGTTATGTTTGATCGAGCGCGGGTAACGCTTGCCAAGAGGAGACATCTGCACGCCCCCTTACCAAGTCAGCTCGGACGCGGGCGCAGGGGTGGGGTTGGCCTCGTCCTCGACGAGAAGGCCGTCGCGCAGGCGCAGGATGTGGTTGCTCATCCTGCAGATGGCATCGTTGTGCGTAACGATGACCATCGTGGTGCCAAAGTCCTGGTTAACGCGCTCCATGAGCTCCAGGATCTCCTTGGACGTCTTGTAGTCGAGCGCACCTGTGGGCTCGTCGCACAGCAACAGGCCGGGCGCCTTCACGAGGGCGCGACCGATGGCGCAGCGCTGCTGCTGGCCACCCGAAATCTGATTGGGAAACTTGTTGCGATGCTCCCAGAGGCCAAGCGAGTGCAGCAGGTCATCCACGGACAGCGGCTCCTTGGAGAGGTACTCGCAAACCTCGATGTTCTCGCGTACCGTGAGGTCGGGCACGAGGTTGTAGAACTGGAAGATGAAGCCAAGCTCGCGTCTGCGGTACCCCACAAGCTCCTTGCCGGCAATCTTGGTGATGTCGGTATCACCCACGATGATGCTGCCGGCGTCTGCGGTCTCAAGGCCACCCACAACGTTCAAGAACGTCGACTTGCCCGAGCCCGATGGGCCGAGAAGGACGCAGATCTCACCCTTGGTGATGGTGCAGTCGATGCCTCTCAGCACCTTGACGCACGCCTCTCCCTCACCATAGTGCTTCTCGACGCCCTTGACGACGAGGTATGCCTCACGCTCTTCCATGCTGTCTCCCCTTCTTCCCGGGCGGACGCCGACGGGTGTCAGGCTGCCACTTGGAGTTTGAAAATTATAACTCCTGGTCGCCCGCGCGGGCAAGCGCATCGAAGTTGCGCCGACTCATTCACAGTCGGAAAGGCACATTGGCAAATCTCGGAGCCCGCTCGTGGGGGCGTACGCAGTACAGGTATGGCATGCGGGTTCCATCGAGAATGCGGGCGCGAGACGGGACGGATGCGGGGGGTACGCGAACAGTGTACACAAATCGCTGAGTTTCAAGCAAATTGAGCCGAACGCTTGATTTGTGTACACTAATGAGAGTGGCATCTCTCCACCTAAAGATAAACAGTGTACACAAATGGCAAAATTCCCGGCGTATCGTCGCAATTGGCCCATTTGTGTACACTGTTGTTCGCGCACGCAGTTCGCGCGCACGCGCACCGTCGCTTGGGGCATGCGCGCGCCATTGCCTCATCCGTCGCCGCTGCTGCGGAGCAGCCCGCGCATGACCTGCTCGGGGCTAGCCCCGTCGTAGCGGGCAAGTGCCGTGATCTTCTCGCGCAGGCGCAGCTCGTGGAGGTCGTCCTCGAGTTCGCGCAGGCGGGACCTCAGCTCGTCGATCTCGCGCTCTCGCTCCTGCGCGCGCTCCTGCATGTCTAGGATGCGCACCACACCGGCAAGGTTGATGCCCTCGTCCGTGAGCTTGCTGATGAGGTTGAGCCGCTCGATGTCGCTGCGGGAGTACAGGCGCGTGTTGCCGCGCGAGCGCCCGGGGTTCACGAGGCCCTTCTGCTCGTACACGCGAAGGGTCTGTGGGTGCATGCCCGTAAGCTCGGCGGCAACGCTTATCATGTAGAGGGGCTTATCCCTCCCAGCGTCGGCGACCCCGCTAGCGTCACTGCTGGCGTCCCTGCCGGAAGCCTCGTCGCTACTCGACATAGCGCTCAACGTCCTTCCTGTAGGCGCGCGTGTCACCCTGCCTCAGCGACTCGAGCGCATCACGCTCCTTTGCGGAGAGGTGCGCAGGCACCTGGACCTTGACCGTCACGTACAGGGCGCCCTTTCCGCCCTTGTGCCTCACGTCCTCGGCTCCCATGTTGCGGAAGCGGAAGGTCTTGCCGTCCTGTGTACCGGCAGGGACCTTGAGCATGACCTCCGTGCCGTCGGGCGTGGGCACCTTGACGCTCGCGCCCAAGGCAGCCTCCCACATGCTGATGGGAAGGTTCATCTTGACGTCCGCGCCGTCGCGCTTGAAGAGGGGGTGCTCGGCGACCTTGGTGGTCACCACGAGGTCACCGCGGGAGCCGCCGTTCACCCCATACTCCCCGCGCCCACGGTAGCGCAGCTTGCCACCGTCTACCGCGCCTGCGGGTACCTTGACGGTCAGCGACTGGCGCTCCCCCGTGGAGGGAATCGTGTAGCTCACCTTGCGCTGCGTGCCCTTGAAGGCCTCGTCCGCGCTGACCTCGACGGTCATCGTGAGATCTGAGCCCTTGGCGGGACGGCTTGCGCGCGCACCCGCTGCACCCTGACCACCAAAGATGCTCGAGAAGTCAAAGCCCGAGAACGCGCCGTCGCCACTGCGAATGTTCTCGAAGATATCCGCCCAGTCCGCGCCGTTCACGTTGGTGGTGTAGGTGTAGCCCCCCCGGTTGCGGCCACCTGACCCCCCAAAGTCCGAGCCAGGGATGCCGCCAAACATCAGAAGCTGGTCGTACTCCTTACGCTTCTCGGGATCGGACAGGGTGGTGTAGGCCTCGCTGACCTCCTTGAACTTCTGCTCATCCCCGCCGGCGTCCGGGTGGTACTTGGCCGCGAGCTTGCGGAACGCCTTTTTTATCTGATCATCCGTGGCGTCACGCTTCACGCCAAGGATGTCATAGTAGCTTCTCTTTCCTGCCATGAGGCAGACGCCTCCTTTCGTTGTGTCGATGGGCGAAGGGCCCTCCCGACCACGGTTGCACCCCTCGCCCACCAGTCGTGCGTACATATCCGCGCCCGAACCATCAGGCTCGGGCGCCTCGTTAGCTCAAGATTACCCCTTACCCTACCCCTTCACCTGCGGCAGCGTCAGAGGGAGCGGACTCGCCCCCGGTGTCATCTGGGGAGTTGGGGTCAGGCTCTGGCGCGGGGCGCTTGGGCCCACCGCACGAGACGGTCACCATCGCACTGCGGATGACCTTGCCCCCCATCCGATAGCCCTTCTGATACACCTGCGCCACCGTCTCGTCGAAGACATCGTGATTCTCCTCGCGACCGACCGCCTGATGGACCATGGGGTCAAAGGCCTCGCCCACGGGGTCGATGACCTCGACACCCTCCCTGTTGAGGGCCGCGTACATCTTGTCGTGAATGGCCTCGACCCCCTCGACGAACTGCATGACGGCCGCGTCGTCTGAGCTATTCTCGGCGGCGTGCTTGCAGGCACGCTCCATGTCATCGAGCACAGGCAGAAGACTGAGCACCAGCTTCTCGGCGGCGCGGTCCTTCTCGGCAAGACGCTCCTGGGCTGTGCGGCGGCGGAAGTTCTCCCAGTCGGCCTGCAGGCGCGTGAGGCGAGCCAGGGAATCGGCTGCCTTCTGCTTGGCGGACTCGATCTCCCACGCCGCTTCATCAAGCTTGCCCCTCAGCTCGTCGCGTTCCCGGCAGAGCCGCTCGGCAACGAGCTTGAGGTCGCGCTCCGCCGCCTGCTCACCTGCACGGATAGCCGCCTCGACCTTCGCCCGCTCGTCCTCGTCGGAACCGGAGGCATCCTGGGTGTCCTGGGCATCCTTGGTGCCGACCTTTTCGGCACTAGCGGCGTCCTGATCACCATCCTTGGCAGCATCCCCAGACTCGTTCTTGGACCTATCGGTCGCACCTTCGTCGGCCTGGGACGCGGTCGCATCGGCAACTGCCTCGTCCTGCTCGCCCTCGACCTCGATAGGCACCTTCACGTCACCCTCCTTTGGACCCTCCTGGGGGACGGCCGCATGGGCCGCCCTGCGCGTATCTTTGGCGAACCACATCGTCCGTCACCCCTACTTGCTGCCCTTGTCGTCATCCACAACCTCGTAGTCGGCGTCCACCACATCGTCGGTATTGCCAGTGGCCTGTGCGCCCGAGGTACCGCTGGTGCCGGAGGCCTGCTCGTTCGTGTCGGAGTAGACGATCTCCGCCAGCTTGTGACCAGCGTCCTGGAGCTTCTGGCCCGCAGCCTTGATGGCCTCGGTGTCGGTGCCGTCAAGGGCCTTCTTCGCGTCGGCCACGGCAGCCTCGACCTCAGACTTGACGTCGGCGGGAGCCTTGTCGCCCAAGTCCTTGAGCGTCTGCTCGGTTGAATAGCACAGCGAGTCGGTTTGGTTGCGGACCTCGATCTCGTCCTTGTGCTTCTTGTCCTCCTCGGCATGGGACTCCGCGTCCTTGACCATGCGATCAACCTCATCGTCCGAGAGCGCGGTGGAGCCAGAGATCGTGATCTGCTGTTGCTTGCCAGTGCCCTTGTCCTTGGCGGTGACCTTCACGATGCCGTTGGCGTCAATGTCAAAGGTGACCTCTATCTGAGGCACACCGCGACGCGCCGAGGGAATACCAGTCAGGTTGAACTTGCCCAGGCTCTTGTTGTCACGAGCCATCTCGCGCTCACCCTGCAAGACGTTGATCTCGACGGACGTCTGGTTGTCGGCGGCCGTGGAATAGATCTCGGACTTGCTCGTCGGGATCGTGGTGTTGCGGTCGATCATCTTTGTCATGATGCCGCCCATGGTCTCGACACCAAGCGATAGTGGGGTCACGTCGAGCAGGAGGATGCCCGAGACGTCACCGGTCAGGACGCCACCTTGGACGGCGGCACCGTCTGCTACGACCTCGTCGGGGTTCACTGACATGTTGGGCTGCTTGCCGGTCATCTGCTTGACAAGCTCCTGCACGGCGGGCATGCGGCTCGAGCCACCGACGAGGATGACCTCGTTGATGTCAGAGAGCTTCAGGTTCGCGTCATGAAGGGCGCTCGTGACGGGCGTCTTGCAGCGCTCGAGCAGGTCGCGCGTGATGCGCTCGAACTCGGCACGCGTCAGTGTGTACATGAGGTTCTTGGGGCCACTGGCGTCCATGGCAATAAAGGGCAGGTTGATGTCCGCCTGCTGGGCGCTAGAGAGCTCCTTCTTGGCGTTCTCTGCGGCCTCCTTCAGGCGCTGCAGGGCCATGGGGTCGCCTCGCAGGTCAATGCCGTTCTCCTTCTGGAACTTCTCGCTCATCCAGTCGATGATCTTCTGGTCCCAGTCATCGCCGCCCAGGTGGTTGTCGCCGTTGGTGGCGAGCACCTCCACCACGCCGTCCGCAAGGTCGAGGATCGAGACGTCAAACGTACCGCCACCCAGGTCAAACACCAGGACCTTCTGCTCGCTGTGCTGCTTGTCAAGACCGTAGGCAAGCGCCGCCGCCGTGGGCTCGTTGACGATGCGCTGGACATTGAGGCCAGCGATCTTGCCGGCGTCCTTGGTGGCCTGGCGCTGGGCGTCGTTGAAGTAGGCAGGAACGGTGATGACCGCGTCGGTGACCGTCTCGCCCAGGTACTTCTCGGCGTCCGCCTTCATCTTCGAGAGGATCATGGCGCTGACCTGCTCGGGCGTGAAGTCCTCGCCCTCGATCTCGACCACCGCGCGCCCACCGGTCCCGGGCTTGACGGTGTAGGGGATGGTCTTGAGCTCGGAGCCAACCTCGTCGTAGCGACGGCCCATGAAGCGCTTGATCGAGAAGACCGTGTTCTTGGGGTTGGTGACCGCCTGGTTCTTTGCGGCCTTACCGACGATGCGATCACCGTCTTGGCGGAAACCGACGACGGAGGGTGTGGTACGGTCGCCCTCGGCGTTTACTATGATGGTGGGCTCGCCACCCTCGAGAACCGCCATCGCGGAGTTGGTGGTGCCCAGATCGATGCCCAAAATCTTGCTCATACGCTATCCTTTCCCTTGTCCGCCCGATACTTCACGTGCCCGGCAGACATTGTCTGCATTTCTTTACGCTTCTCTTGTTCCCCTGCATTTTGATTCTATACATTATCTAAGTCTCTTCATGCTAGATTTTTTTATTCGATCCCCTTGAGGCTCGCGAGGGCAGCGTCGGCCATCCTCGGGTGATGTACCTCTCCTTATCTGTTGTACCTCTCTCTATCAAAGGGCTGCGTCTTAGCCACATCTTGTAGCTGCGCTTACTTCATATGCACACACTTATTTGATATCTATGGATGATATAATAGAAATGGTAGAAAGATGAAGGTCCGTGCGACATAGCCCGCAGCTGGGACCCTTACCTACCCTTGTTATGCAGAGCGCTCTGGAAAGGACTTCACCGTGTCAGAGAACGACCAGCTGCTTGCAGAGATCAAGCTTGACCAGTTCTCGCCCACGCCTCTCTATAGGCAAGTGGCAGAAGGCTTGCGCGATAGAATTGTGTCAGGGGAGCTCGCCGTAGGAACGGCCCTGCCCACAGAGAATACGATCAGCGAGGCCCTCGGTATCGGGATCTCAACCGTGCGTTGCGCCTATGCGACCCTCGTGAAGGAGGGCCTTGTGACGCGCAGGCCACGGCGTGGGTCCTTTGTCTCTAGCCCCGAGCTCGCCCGGCAGCTTGATGGGCTCTATAGCTTCTCGTCGGAAACACGACGCCTGGGCAAGGTGCCGAGCACCAAGGTGATCTCGTTTACGGAGACCACCCCCTCTCCTGAAGTCAAGCTACAACTTGGACTCACCTCAAGAGAGAGGATCTTTGAGATCATACGCGTCAGGTTTGCTGACGATATCCCCATTATGCTCGAAGGTTCTCATGTGCCTGTCCGGATCTGTCCCAAGCTCACCAAGAAAGATGTCGAGGGATCCCTGTATGAGACGATAACCCAGGCTTCTGGTTCGGCGCCGGCCGAGGCCCACGAGGTACACAAGGCGGTGGTTCTCGATGCGGAGCAGGCACGGGTTCTTGGCAGGGAAGCGGGCGCGCCTGCCTTCCTGGTCTTTCGCACCACCCAGAACACACGCGGCGAGAAGTTCGAGTACTGCGTGTCGGTCTGCCCGGCCGACTCAACGCATTACGAGATTATGCTCAGCCCTGACAGCACATCCATCTCCAAGGTACAGGCACAGTAGTGAGAGGCACAAACTTAAGATCGGAGGCCTACAGATGAGGCTACTTATCGCATCCGATATCCACGGGGCGGCCGACTGGTGTGCCCGCCTGATGAAGGTCATCGAGGCCGAGAACCCCGATCGCGTCGTTCTTCTTGGTGATTTGCTCTATCATGGGCCACGCAATGACCTGCCCCGCGACTACGCGCCCAGGCGTGTGATAGAGATGCTCAACTCTATTGCCAGGCAAGTGATCGCAGTCAGGGGCAACTGCGACGCCGAGGTTGACCAGATGGTGCTGGACTTTCCCTGCATGGCCGACTACAACGTGCTCTGGGATCCCGGCGCCACGAACCCCGTCACGGGAGGACGGGGGCGCGAGCTCTTTCTCACCCACGGCCACGTGTGGGGGCCTGGCATCCACAACAGCGCGGATGCGTGGCCTACGCTGCCGGCGGGGGCAGCCCTTGTGTACGGACACACGCACAAGTGGGTGCTCGAGACGCACGCCGATGGGCATCCGCACGCGGGCGTCACGGTCTTCAACCCGGGCAGCGTAGGCATACCCAAGGACGAGATCCACGGCTATGGCATCTACGAGAACGGGCGCTTTGAGCACCACTCCCTTGGTGATGAGTGAGGCGAGAGCGGCGCGGTACCATGTTGAGGGGGGCACGGCGAGCGCAGAGTGCACTTTTTGGTGAGGCGCCGGGGCAGAGTGCGGTTTTCCGTGAGGCGGCGCCGCGTTTGCGCAGGTGAGGAAAAGCGCATTCTACGGAAAAGCGCATTCTTGCCTCGGGACATCACGGAAAAGCGCATTCTGGGCACGGGTCCTCACGGAAAGGCGCATTCTGCGAGCCTCGGACCAACCAAACTGCGCTTTTCCGTGAGGCGCCCTGGGCCGTCTGGGCCAGAGTGCGGTTTTTGGTGAGGCGCCCTGGGCTGTCTGGGCCGTCGCCGTCGCCTGCCCGGCGCCTGCCTTTTGCGACCCAAATTTCATCTCGATCGTGCATTGTACTCGAGGAGAAGGCGACAGAACGTAGGCGGGCAACTCCCTCGCTTGATCGGATCGCGCGCACTACCCACGTCACATCCGAGCTCCGAGTCGGGTATCCTTAGGGAGAAAAAGGCGAGACGCTGTACAGAGGCAACACTGGGCGTCATGCGATGCGGCCTCGCGACAGGAAATCGGAGCCACCATGCCCATCAACATCCCAGACGGTCTACCCGCCAAGAAGACCCTTCGGCAAGAGCGCATCTTTGCACTCGAGGAGGAGGCTGCCGATCGCCAGGAGATACGTCCCCTCGACGTTGTCATCCTCAACCTCATGCCCACCAAGATCGAGACCGAGACGCAGATCCTGCGCCTCATCTCAAAGTCGCCCCTGCAGGTAAATTGCGACTTCATGCGCGTCTCGTCCCATGAGGCCACCCACGTATCCCAAGACCACCTTGTTAAGTTCTACGACACCTTCGACAGCTTCGAGAGCAAAAACTACGACGGCATGATCATCACGGGTGCGCCCGTAGAACAGCTGGCCTTCGAGGAGGTAGACTACTGGGATGAGCTCTGCCAAATCATCGACTGGTCGCAGGAACACGTCTTCTCCACCATGTATCTGTGCTGGGGAGCCCTCGCAGGCCTCTATCACCTGTACGACATCCCCAAGAGACAGCTGCCCGCTAAGCTCTTTGGCGTGTTCATGCAGCGCCTGTGCGACGAGTATAACTTTCTCACGAACGGCTTTGATGAGGTGCATGGGATGCCGCACTCTCGCCACGCCGCAATTGAGACGACGGAGCTTGCCAAGCACCCGGAACTGCACGTACTCTCCGAGGGTTTCTCGAGCGGACCTGCGCTCATCGCCACGCGCGACTTTCACGAAGTGTACGTGACCGGACACTTTGAGTATGGGCGTGACACGCTCTCGGACGAGTACTGGCGCGACTTCAAGAGTGGCCTGCCCATCCGTGTGCCCGAGCGCTACTTTCCCGATGACAACCCCGAGAGACAGCCCATCTTCACGTGGCGGGCACATGCCAACCTGCTCTATCGTAACTGGCTCAACTGGGTGTACCAGATGACGCCGTATGACCTCTCGCGGATACCGGCAGAGATCGCCAGGCTGCGTGACGGCTCAAACGGCACGATCGACAAGTTCGGGGCGTAGGCGGGCGAACTCGGGCATGGGCGTAGGCGGGCGCGATGTTTGGACACGCGCACGCGGCACAGGCACCCCTGTGGCCGCACGCGCCGCAGGATCTAGCGCATTTTGGCCTTGAGAGCTGCGGCGGCCCCGCGCGGATCGCTTGCAGAGACGATGGCGCGACCGACAAGGACGATGTCTGGCTCCGCCTCGACCACGCGGTCAATGGTATCCATTCCGATGTGACCGACAACCGCCACCATCACATGGCTCAGCTGCTCGTTGAGCTCACGCAGCGCCTCGAGTGGTGCGGCGTTCCCAGCCTCTCCCAGGTCAGAGACCTCGCTAAGCTCCGCACCGTCGGCACCGAGGCCAGATGGCACAACGACGGACCTGACGCCCAGTGTCTCGAGCTCGAGCGCACGCGCCACGTAGCCCTCGATGCCGGCAAGGTCACCCACGACATGGCCAGCGTGCTGTTGCGCCACGCCGAGCACCGCGCGAAAGGTCTCGTCGGAGGCAAGACCCATCACACTCACGACGTCCGCACCATACTCAAAGCACTTCTCGGACACATAGCCGCCGCTGTGAAAGATCTTTGCATCGGCAAGCACCGTCTTGTCCGGAAAGGCGTGTTTCACGTGGCGCACGAGCGAGAGACCCTCTTCGACCAGCAGCGGATAGCCGACCTCAATAATGTCCACGGAGTCTCGTGTGGCGAGCACCAGGTCAAGGCAATCCTCCACACTTGGAGAGTCAAGGGTCAACTGCAGCTTCATTGGCATGAGAACCTCCCGTCAAAAACGTCACCTTCTCACTCTATCATCGGCAATCCCACAACAGGCTTTCCCTCATCGGGCATTTCGCTTACCGGCACCGGAGCACGGGCCACCGGTAGAGGTAAGAGACGATTCCGAGAATCATGCATGATTCGGAGGGTTATATATGGAGAGTTGAACACAAGCATAGACGCCCCCTGCAAATGAGTTGTTGTTGAGCGATACTTATGTATATGACTAACTTATTCGCCGAGCTCGGGCTCAACGAGCAAATACTTGAGGGCGTCGAGGCCCTCGGCTTTACGGTCCCCACCCCCGTCCAAAGCAAGGCCATCCCAGAGGTGCTTGCCGGACGAGACATCATAGCCTCCGCACAGACGGGCACGGGAAAGACGGCGGCCTTCGCGCTACCCATCTTGCAGGTTATAGCCGAGGCCTCTCGCACGGCCCGCGAACAGCAGGCAGCAGAAATCGCCGCCGACCGTAGGAGGAAAGCGGGTGAGGGCGCCTCGTGCGACGACCTCGCCGTCGCAAAAAAGGCCGTCTCTAGCAACGAGGGTGCGGCCAGTGGAAATGACTCGCCACCTGTCCTTGCCGACGCGATCGAGAAGGGTGCGTCAACCTCCGCAAAGGTGAATCCCGACGGGAGTATCGCCAAGCCACGAAGGCGTCACCATATCAAGAAAAAGCTGGGAACATCGAGCTCAAGGGGCGAGAAGGCTAAGACGAAGCGGCCGGGGGCAGGCGGTAGTTCGGCTACGGCTGCCAGCAGTGGCGCGCCCAAGCCAAAACCCAGACGCATGTCTCGCCACCGCAAGGGCACGCGCAAACAGGGAGACAATGCCCTCGCAAGGCAGGCGGACCCCAACGCCCATCCCTTTGGGCCATTCGCTCTGGTGGTGACCCCCACGCGCGAGCTCGCAGCGCAAATCGAGGAGGTCGTCTCTGTCGTCTGCGAGAAGACCGGACAGAGGGCCGTCGTCGTCATGGGAGGCGCAAAGTTCAAGCGCCAGATCAAGGGACTCGAGGCAGGCTGCGACCTGCTCGTCGCCACGCCGGGACGTCTCATCGACCTCATGGATCACGACCACGTGAACCTCGACTGCGTGCAGTGCCTGGTACTCGATGAGGCCGACCGCATGCTTGACATGGGCTTCTGGCCCAGCGTTCGCCGCATTGTCGCGGCCTGTCCAAAGAAGCGCCAGACGTTGCTCTTCTCGGCCACCATTCCCCCTTCCATCAAGGGCACGGTCGACGCGATGCTCACCGATCCCGTCACCATCGAGATCGCCCGCGTGGGACAAACCGCAGAGACTGTGGAGGAGCATCTTTGTCCCGTGGTCCAGAGCCAGAAGATCCAGCTCCTTGAGGCCCTCCTTAACACGGGTGGCGCCTCGGGAGAGAGGCCCGACCGCGTGCTCGTGTTCTGCCGCACCAAGCGTCGCGCCGATGACCTGGAGAAGCACCTCAAGAAGACAGGCATCAAGGTTGATGTCATGCATGCGGATCGTCCCCAAAAGGCGCGCGAGCGAGCGCTCGAGAGCTTTCGTGGGGGCAAGGTGCAGGTCCTCGTGGCAACCGACGTGATGAGCCGCGGCATCGACGTGAGCGGCATTGACGCTGTCGTGAACTTTGACGTACCCATGGACCCCGAGGATTACGTGCATCGCATCGGCCGCACGGGACGAGCCGGGGCCACCGGTCATGCCTACACCTTCGTCGCGCCCGACGAGATAACGCCCCTGCGTGAAATCGAGTACTTTACCAGAAAGCTCGTGCCACTCTGGGAGCTGGCGGGCTTTGACTACGATGAGACGCGCATCGTCCCTAACGATCACCGATCCACCACGAAGCCCACGCGCAACCTCTTTAGCGGCTCGCGCGGTCGTGGTCGTGGCTTTGGCGGCGGTCGCTACGGCAGGCACTACTAAGAGAACTGTGGGAGGCGTCTTGGGCACGCCGCCGATAGGCTTGGCTTCCTTACTCGCGCATGCGCCCGAAGAGGAGTGCCTACCCATACCGGCTCCCATCCCTGGTGGGAGCCGCCTTTCTCGTGCGCATGCCTGAAGAGGAGCCCATCCCAAGAGGAACCCACCTCTTTGCTCAAGACGTCCATATCAAGAAGGCTCGACGCCCGCCTACGGTAGACGGGCGCCGCAATCGTCCCGCGTACACGCACATGACACGTACCATGCGTCTCTTGCGCTACGCTCCTGTACGAGCGGCCTCGACACTTGCAAGGGTCTCTTGGCCACCTTCGGCTGGAGCCTCGGCCTCGGCAACGTGCCTGTGGCCCAACTCGGACCACTCGGGGTCCTCATCAGGCAGAGAGCCTGCCTTGGTGGTGAAAAACTCCTTCAGACAATTGTATGTCACGATGATGCCCAGGACCATGAGGAGTACCGCAAAGACGAGCTGCAGCCCCTTGGTAGACAGCACCTCAAGAGTGGGGCCAGCGGCGAGCGCAACCACACAGCCCCATGCGCTCATTGCGAGCGACGTGAAGGTACAGGCAAGCAGAAACGCCACTGGCACATAGAGCATGAAGCCCTTACGACCGGTCGCCTTGCAGAAGACGGCGAGCGTGATCATGGTCATGCCACCCAAAAGTTGGTTGGACGCGCCAAAGAGCGGCCAGATATTGAGGTACCCGCCAAAGGTAAGCGCGCAGCCTACGATCAAAGTGAGAATGGTCGCGAACCAGGTGTTGGTGACAACCCCCATTGCGCCCGTACGCCCGGTCTCCGACGAGGCGGCGTCACCGGTCTTGAGAAAGAACTCCTGAAACGAGGTACGGGCAACGCGCGCGACGGCATCGAGCGAGGTGAGCGCCAGCGCCGAGACGTTCATGGTCATGAACACGGTCGAGAAGGTCGCGTCGATGCCGATGGTCTCCATGCCTCGCGCAACGCCAGCGGCGAATATCTGAAACGGCGTACTCGCGGCACCACCAACGTTGAGGGCACCGGTGCCAGAGGTGTTCATGTCACCGAACATGATGCCCGCAATGACGACGGCGAGCACGCCCACAAAGCTCTCGAGCACCATGGCGCCAAAGCCCACGGACAGCATGTCTGGCTCCCGGGCTATCTGCTTGGAAGAGGTCCCGGAGCTCACGAGGCTGTGAAATCCCGAGAGAGCGCCACAGGCCACGGAGACAAACAGCAGCGGAAAGAGATAGTTGCCCTTTGCAGCGAGCGCAGAGAGCGTCTGGGACGAGACGACCATCGGTGCGGTCATGGTGGCCCTGCCGTTCACACCCATAACGAAGATGCCTACGACAGCACAGGCGATCATCGCGACCATCATGATGGTCGTGAGATAGTCTCTTGGCTGCTTGAGCACCTGGATGGGTACGGCACTGGCAAACACGAGATAGACCATTACGACGGCAATCCAGCCGTTAAGGCTCAGGTACAGCGGAAACGCCATGCCGAGCGCAAACATGAGGGCAATAAGCACGATCGCAAGGGCAAGCTGCCTTGCTCCGGTGAGCTTGAACCTGCGGCTCGCCCAGCCAAACGCGACGGCGACAAAGGTAAAGAGAATCGAGATCGTACCCGCGGCACCGGCCGCATAGGACTTGGCGACGTCGATGGTGCCCGCCTCACCAATGGTCGTTTTGAAGGTGCCCGCAACCATAGAGGTGAAGGCAGCGATAACGATGCAACAAAAGAGCCAGATGAAGAGCAGAAACAGGCGGCGCCCCGTTCTGCCTATATACTTCTCGATGAGCAGCCCCAAGGACTTGCCGTTGTTCTTGACCGAGGCGTACAGGGCGCCAAAGTCATGTACGGCACCAAAGAATACGCCTCCGACGATCACCCACAGAAGCACCGGTAGCCAGCCGAACATCATGGCCACGATAGTCCCCGTCACAGGACCTGCCCCACAGATGGACGAGAACTGGTGTGCAAAGACCGAGAAACGCGAGGAGGGGGTGAAGTCCTTTCCGTCCTCCATGCGCACAGCCGGCGTCAGCGCATTCCGGTCGATGCCCCAGGTTCGTGCCATCCAGCGCCCGTATGCGATGTAACCGATGATGAGAGCCACCGCCGCAACGATGATGACTACCAGACCATTCACATTCATACGCTTGCCTCCCTCACAGGATCACGGCGCAGGTACGCGGGCCATGGCACAAACGCCGACCCGTCACGAGCACCTCTCTTTGACCTTACGTCGTAGCTCCACAAACTTGTTGCTCGTTTTGCCACGTTGTTGCGTTGGACATGGTAGGCTTATTGGAGTGAAGGCCACTCGCCACTTACCAAACCGAAACGTCCGCTTAATGCAACCCAATCCCAAGCGCAGGACCTGGTACTTTCGAGGCACAGGGAACGGGACGCTGGGGGTGAAGGTAGGGGTAGGGATGGGGGTCCGTCGCCCCACCGCAGGAGGATGGTCGCTCGCCACGCCACGTCTTGCCGGGCCTCGCCGCGCTAGGGTCACGCTGCGCTGAGCCAGGATTGCATCGTTTTTTGGTAGCCGTCGCGGGGATACAGGGCGCGTCCTTTGGTGACGGCACGCACGCAGAATGCGCCTTTGCGTGAGGCGGGTCGGCGTTTGCGCAGGTGAGGAAAAGCGCATTCTGTGGTCGCGACGTTACCAAAAGGCGCATTCCGTATCGTATCGATCACGTAGAGTGCACCTTTCCGTGAGGCGCACTCCGCGCAACCGCCGCGCGCTGATGACCCTCATCCAGCAGGATCATCCTCCACATCAACTTCCCCCGATGACAAACCTAGGCAGACGAGACGGCGCGACGCAGGCACCAATCGCCACCGCTTACAGCGCCCAGACGGGAAACGCCCAGGCACGATCACTCACGGGAAACGTGTCTCCCGTCATGCAGAGTATGCAGCCCGTCCCAATCTTACGCCTAAAGACGGAAAGACCCTCGGGTACATCATCAGCGGCAACGGGATCAAGCGCCCCAAGGCTTCGCGCGTCACCCCTGCTAGGAGAGGCCGTCTTCTTGATCTCAATCGGATAGAGCGTACCATCTCTTTCCATGAGCAGGTCGATCTCCTTCCCGTCGCTGCTCCGAAAGAAGACTCTCTGTTAGACCACCGTTGACATGACGATGCCCCGCGTCTCCGCTACGATGTTGTCAGCGAGAAAACATGTCGAAGGGAGACGCGGGATGCTTGACATGATACTGCAAGAGGCGAGGAGGCTGGGCGTCGAGGAGAGAA
>ERZ772945.596-NODE-596-length-28526-cov-4.767096_pt1 | contig 28526 bp, 25 predicted proteins | sample MGYA00511681_ERZ772945 | MGnify/ENA primary metagenome ERZ772945 (study PRJEB29015, sample SAMEA2737943) | human oral metagenome | biome: human oral; feature: human-associated habitat; material: dental | place: China | collected 2143 ...
GTTAATTTTACCACAAAAATAGGACCTTTCGCATGAACGAATGGTCCTATTTCTTGCGTATGAGAATATTGTTATTGCAAAATATATGTATTCATCATAAAATAAAGTCATATACACGGTTTTATTTTTTCTATGTTCAGTTTAAAGTTTATATCTTATTAAAGTAATTTTTACCGAAGCAAATAAGTATTATTAAAGGGATGTCGTATGAGAGGAAGCAAGGAAAAAGATATTACACAAAAGGCACTTGAGATGTATAATGATGTGTTTGCAGATATTATAAATGTACTACTGTTTAATGGGGAGAGTGTAGTAACGGAAGACAGTTTGACAGATGTATTGCAGGAAAGTATTCTAAAGATAGATGGTAGAATAAGAGCACAGTATAGGGATATCGCAAAATACTGGTACAACAGTAAGATAAAATTATCAATGTTCGGTCTGGAGAACCAAACAAAACCTGAGAAACTGATGCCACTTAGGATCTTTGGATATGACGGAGCGGAGTATACGAGGCAAGCTAAAAATGAGAACAGTAAAGAAGCAAGATATCCCGTTATTACATTAGTATTGTACTTCGGATATAACGGCAGATGGTGTCATCCAACGAATTTGCTTGAACTTTTGGATATAGATAAAAGAATCAAACCATATGTGAATGATTTCAAGATGAATCTATTTGAAATAGCATACCTTGACAGGGAAAAGATAGATATGTTCAAGAGTGACTTTTGGATACTTGCCGATTATCTGTATCAGATGCGTGTAAATAAGGATTATGTAGCAAGTGACACAGTAATTGAACATGTGGATGAACTTTTGATGCTGATGTCGGCAATGACAAAGGACTACAGATTTGAATATACCATAAATGAAGTTAAAGGAAAGGAGCATGTGACTATGTGTGAGGTACTGGATAGAGTAGAGGCAAGAGGAAGAGAAGAAGGAATTAAAGAAGGGATTAAAGAAGGTACTGTAAATATCCTTATTTCTCTGGTAAATGATGGGATTCTAAGCATTGCGGATGCAGCAAAAAGAGCCGGCATTAGCGAAGAAAGCTTTAGAGGATATTTAGAGCGAGGTTAATGCAAATTAGCGTATAGTTTTGAATATATTTAAATAAAATCAGTGGGGTGTAAAAAACTCAATAAAGTTTTTTCACACCCCGCTTTTTTTATAGAAACTATTTTTTAAACAGTTTTGCAAAGAAGCCTTTTTTCTTAGGCTCAGGCTTTATAAGTTTTCCGCCTTTGACACTCTTTATATCAGAGATATAGATGCCGCTTACTACAGCCTTTACTTCTGTCTTTAGAGGTATCATGGCAAATACTTTTTCATCCGCCATAAGTGTCATTATTCTTGGCCCTACCTTGGCCTTTACTATGGGGACTTTCGTCCATTTCAGATACCAAGGCGTCTGCTCATATACAATCTTAGGCAGACCTGATTCTTTTATTTTCAGTTTCTTTTTATCTATAATAAGCATCGAAACCGTTTGTTTGGCAGCTTCCATAGCCGCCTGTGACTCTACCTGCTTTGTCTCCATCTTTCTTCCGAAAAAATAGAGGGCAACTAAGGCAGCGAGTAATATAACGAGTATGACAATAAGAATTGTCAAAAATGTTCTCACTTTTAATTCCTCCAAAAATAAAAATTGTGAAGTATCACTGACGACAATTATATCAAAATCTTAACAATTTATCAACAAATTCTCAATATGATACCGATAAGTTTAATTTAAGTTTGAAAATATTGTGATATAATAGCCTCATAATGTTTTTTAGGAGGCTATATGAGAAAGATACTTATTGTTATAGATATGCAAAACGATTTTATTGACGGGAGTCTCGGTACCAAGGAAGCTGTAGACATAGTAGAAGATGTTAAGAAAAAAATCCTTACATATGATAAAAGGGATGTATTTGCAACTATGGATACTCACGAAGAGAACTACCTTGATACTCAGGAAGGTAAAAATCTTCCGGTATCACATTGTATAGAAAATACTGAGGGTTGGGAGCTGAATAATGAGATAGCAGGGCTTATATATCCTGAGAATGTATTTAAGAAGCCGACTTTTGGAAGTGTGGAGCTTGCTAAAAAGATAAGTGATATAGCAAAAGAGGGAGAGATAGAAATAGAGTTGGTCGGACTTTGTACAGATATATGTGTGGTTTCCAATGCTCTGCTTTTGAAGGCGTTTTTACCTGAGACAAAGATAAGTGTAGATTCCGCATGCTGTGCCGGTGTGACTGTAGAAAAGCATAATGCCGCACTTGAGACTTTAAGAAGTTGCCAAGTTAATATAGAATAATATTTCGGATTGATTAAAAGTCTTACATACAAGTTTTGCTTGTTTGTAGGACTTTTTTTGATTTCACAAATTGTTCACAGAATAACAGATTTTTTTAAGTTTCATTTCAGCTTGAGATTGTATCCTTAATGCATCAAAGGAAAACAAACCTTTAAAAAATAAAAAAGAGGTATACATATGAAGAAGAATATAAATAAAAAAAATAAGACAATAGCTTTATCGCTGGCAGGAATGGGACTTATGTTAAGCCTTGGTGCTTGCAGTAATGTAGGAGCCAATGCGGCTACACTAAGTGCAAATGTAAGCAATCAGGACACAAAGGGAAGTACCACAAATATAAGTGTGGACAATAACACTGTCAGTATAAACGGAGACGGTGCAAGCAGCGAAGGTAATGTGATAACTGTAAGCAAGGCAGGCAATTATAATTTTACAGGTACTTTGGATGAAGGACAGATAATCGTAGATGCTGACGGTGATGTAAACTTTACATTCAACAACTTCAGTATTTCATATTCCAAGGATGCTCCGATAGTGGCAAAGAAAGGAAACTTAAATATCATATCGGCTGACGGCACGGACAATAAGGTCAGTGACAAGAGAGCTGCCAACACAGAGGATGAAAACAGTTCAAGTGATAGCTCAAAGGAGGCATATGATGCGTCCATCTATGGCGAAGCCGATATAAATCTTAGCGGAGGCGGCAAGCTTACAGTAGAAGGAGGTTACGAGGACGGAATACACAGTAAGTCAAACTTGAGTGTTGAGAGTGGAAATTATTCCGTTACGGCTTCACACCACGGACTGAACGGAAAGACAACTTTGGTTGTTAAGAACGGTACTTTTGATATTACTACTGTAGAGGATGCATTCCACTCAAAGGGCGATGTTACTGTAGAAAACGGTGAAATAAATATAAACGCAGGTGATGATGCAGTACATGCCGACAATACACTTACTGTCAAGGACGGAAAGATAAATGTTGCAGCTTCCAATGAGGGACTCGAAGGTATCACTGTAAATATTGAAGGTGGAGACATTACAGTCAATTCAAGCGATGACGGCGTGAATGCGGCAGGTGATACCGAGGACGGATCGCAGGCAAGCTACGTTATAAATATTTCAGGCGGTAACTTAAAGGTGGTACCGGGCGGTGACGGTATAGATTCAAACGGTGATCTGAATATTTCAGGAGGAAATATATTTATAGACGGTCCGTCTGACGGTGGTAATGCACCTGTTGACTATGACGGAACCGCCACTATAACAGGCGGAAGCATACTTGCTACCGGAAACTCAGGTATGTTTGAGGGCTTTAACGGCAACGGCTCAACTCAGTCAAGTATTATATATTATCTTGACAGCAATGTTACGCCGGGAAGTACCATAAAGCTTACCGATGAATCGGGTAATGAGATATTCTCGTCGGCAGATCAGACTCAGAGCTACAATGCGGTACTTTATAGCAGTGATAAGCTTGAGAGCGGAAAGAAATATGAGATAAGTGTCGGTGACAGTAAGGAGTCTGTAACATTGGAGAGCGGATCCAATACTGTTGGAAACCGTCAGGGCGGAATGGGACAGCCACCACAGGGAGGTCCACAGGGCGGAGGTAATGGAGGCCGTCAGGGCCAGCCGCCACAGATGAACGGAAGCGGTAGAGAGCAGGGTGGAATGGGACAGTCACCACAAGGAGGAAACTTCGGAGGCCCGCAGGGCGGAGGTAACGGAGAACGTCAAGGTCAGCCGCCGCAGGGAGGAAACTCAGGAGGCAAGCAGGGCAAAGATAACGGAGGCCGTCAGGGTCAGCCGCCACAGATGAACGGAAACGGTAGAGAGCAGGGCGGAATGGGCCAGCCGCCACAAGAAGGAAACTTCGGAGGAGGTCAGGGCGGAAATAACGGAGACCGTCAGGGCCAGCCGCCACAGATGAACGGAAACGGTAGAGAGCAGGGCGGAATGGGACAGCCGCCACAGGGCGGAAACTTCGGAGGAGGTCAGGGCGGAGGTAACGGAGACCGTCAGGGTCAGCCGCCGCAGGGAGGAAACTTCGGGGGCCAGCAGGGCGGAGGTAACGGAGACAGTCAAGGTCAGCCATCACAGATGAACGGAAACGGTAGAGAGCAGGGCGGAATGGGCCAGCTGCCACAGGGAGGTCAGAAGCCGGATCAGGCACATATTGATGACAGCCAAAACAGCAAAAATAAAGGTGATTCAAAGAAGAAAAAGAACAAACAAAAGAATAATAAAAACACTGAGAACAAATCAGGAAAGGAGCAATAATGAGAAGATTCGCCCTAATACCGGCATACAAGCCAAATGAAAATTTGATATATTTTGTACAGTCCTTGGAAAAAAGAGGAATAGAGGTAGTAGTGGTGGATGACGGCTCAGGGGAAGAATATCTTCCCCTCTTTTCACAACTTGGAAAAAACAGCAATGCAAAGATTATAAGGTTTTATATAAATCAGGGAAAGGGTGCGGCACTTAAAGAAGGGCTTTCATATCTGAACAATATTGAAGGCGATTTTAAAGTGATCACATTAGATGCGGACGGCCAACATTCACTACAGGATGCAATATATTTGCTTGAAAAAGCCGCTACAAGTGAAGATATTTTGATACTTGGTTCAAGGGAGCAGTCAAAGGATTCGCCTCTTCGCTCAAGGATAGGAAATTATATTACAAAAAAGGTATTCTGTTTTTCTACAGGAGTGGATATAGAGGATACTCAAACAGGTATGAGAGCATTCAGAAAAAATCTGATACCTAAGCTTTTGGAGATAAAAGGTGAGAGATACGAGTACGAGATGAATATGTTGCTTGAATTTGCTAAGGAGGGTATCAAGATGAAAGAATATCCTATCGAAACAATTTATATCAATGACAATGAAGAGAGTCATTTTGATACGGTGAAGGACTCTATAAGGATATACAGTCAGATTATAAAGTTTTGCACAAGTTCGTTGCTGTCATTCGGCATAGATTTTTTGATATACAGTATCAGTTTGATAATGTCGGGGAGTATATTATTTTCAAATGCTTTTGCCAGAATTATATCACTGCACTTTAATTTCTTTATCAATAAGAAGTTTGTATTTGAAGATGGCAAAAGCGGAAAGACAAGCAGTAAGGAATACTTCAGTTATTTGGGATTGGCGGCATTTATATTTGTGATGAATACATTGATACTTCGCGGAATAGTGGAAACATTTCATATAAATGCAATTATTGCAAAGATACTTACAGAGGTGATTTTATTTACATTATCATATTTGGTGCAGAAAAAACTTGTGTTCTCAAAAGAAAAGGTGGCACAGATTGTTTAAAAGAATGGAGTAAGATATGAAAAAATTCGGTAAAAAAGGACTTGGAGTGCTGTACGGTGTACTTTTATTTTCATTCAGTACATATGCGCTTTTAGATACTTTTGTGATACCGCACCCTATACAGAGTGTGGAGATAAATGCAATAGCGGAGACTACAAGCACTTCAGGTATAAAAGAAAGCGTTGAGGCTGCAATACAGTCAAAGCTTGGTAATAATACGTATACAACGGTAGAAACCGACAGTACTACGACCGCATCCGAAAATACTGATACTGCAGTGGAAACCGCTGCAAGTGTTGTTGAGGGCGGAACAGTTATAGGTCAGTATTCTGACAGTAAAATAAGTATTACATTAAAGCAGTACAGAGAGTACGACAGCAATATTTATGTGGCGGATGTGACCGTATCGGACGCTTCCGATTTAAAGACCGCACTTGCCGATAATACATACGGAAGAAATATCACAGATACAACTTCAGATATGGCGGCAAACAATAATGCGGTTTTGGCAATAAACGGTGACTACTACGGGGCAAGACAGAGCGGATATGTTATAAGAAACGGAAAGCTCTACCGTGATACTTCAGGAAACAGAGACGCTTTGGTAATACAAAAAAATGGTGAGTTTAAGTTTGTTTCGGAAAGTGAGACAATTGCAAGCGATCTTTTACAAGATGGAGCGTTACAGGTGTTTTCATTCGGTCCGGTGCTTTTAAATAACGTTGAGATTTCAGTAGGCGAAAACGACGAGGTGGGTATGGCAATGGCAAGCAATCCCAGAACCGCTATAGGATATCTTGGAAACAATCACTATGTATTTGTAGTATCTGACGGAAGAACAAGTGAGAGTGCAGGATTAAGCCTTTATGAACTTGCAAGCTTTATGAAAGAACTTGGTGTAAAGGATGCATACAACTTGGACGGCGGCGGTTCTTCCACCATGGTATTTAAGGGAGAGATTATAAACAATCCTACCACAAGCGGACGCTCGGGTGAGGAAAGAGCTGTAAGCGATATAGTATATATAGGAGGTGAGAGCTGATGAAGAAATCATTTATATATCTTGGAATCTCTGCATTTGTATTTATCTTTTCACAAGTGTATGAGCATTTCTCACACGGAGTCTATTCGGGCTTTATGATATATGCGTTTTTGATACCTTTTGTAGGGCTTTTTGTACCGAGTATTTTAAACAGTCTTATATTAAAAAGAGAGATTCCCGATATGGCCAAGCTGTCATTAAAATGCGGTATAGCAACACTTACGGTAGGTTCAATATATAAGGGAGTCCTTGAAATATACGGTACAAGTACAAATTTTGAGATAATTTATCTGACAGTTGGATTGACGTTTTGTATACTTGCAGGTATACTGATGACAATAAAGGTAAATATAAAAGCGGAGGGGTAGTGCCCCTCCTTTATGTTTAATGAAAATACACATTAAAGCATATCTTTTTATTCTCACTCTTTATCTTGATTTCACCTTTGTGCATGGCGACTATCTCTTTTGCAATGGGAAGTCCCAGACCGTAGCCGGCACTTGAGTGGGATTCATCAAGTCTGTAAAATCTCTTGAAGATATTTTGAGTATCTTCCTTTGAAAGCTCTTTTAAGATGTCATTTTCCACAGAGAGAATGACATTATTTTTTTGCTTGCAGAGTGTAAGGCTTGTATGAGATAAGGAGTACTTTAAGGCATTTTCCAAAAGTATTGATATAAGGTCCTTTATCTTTTTGGCATCTCCGAGTATAGAGATATTATCCGCTATATTGTAATCAAAGGTCTTCGAATCCTCGAAAAATAATGGTTCAAAATACATACATTCATTATCTGTAAGCTTGGACAGTTCTACAGGCTGCATATGCTCTTTTCTGTCCTGCCAGTTTTCAAGCCTGCCCAGGTTTAAAAGGTCCTCTGTCAGATGCTTCATTCTGGTACTCATTTCGTCAATGCCGTAAATATTTTTCTTAATCAGATCAATACTTTGAGTATCGAAGTTATCTTTTGACAGAAGATTCTTGAGATTGCCGATATTATTTATAATTACTGTAAGCGGCGTCTTAAGCTCATGTGACGCATCCGAGATAAACTGCCGCTGTGAGATAATTGCATCACTCACCGGACGAATGCTCTTTTTCACAAAATATCTTGAAAAAAGTATTATGATTGCAGACAGTATAAAGAACAAAGCTGTAAGTAAAACAGAAAGTCTTTGTAAGCTTTTTATCTCATTGCTAAAGTCTGTGACTGCAATACGATACAGTGTATGACCTGTAAAGTTTGAGTCACCGGGGTTGCCGCCTTCATCCTTTGAGTAATTTGCATCATCCTCAAAATTATCAGGCGGAGCATCCTTTTTACAAAGATAAGCAATCTTACCGCCGTTTATTGAAGAAAAAAGTTTTTCATCCTCATTTATCTTAGATATTGCGTCTTTTGCTATTTTTGACTTGGTATAGTCATCTAAGAAAAAATCAGGTCCTTTGCTGTCAATCACCTCAGAGTCGGAGTTTACAAGCATCATAAAAATAGGGTATGAACCTGATGAATTGTAATCATGCATCGGTGAATTGACGGCGGTAGTAAGGGCGGTCTTGAGGCTGCTGTACAGAGAGTATCTGTTGAATAGGAAAGGGAAGATAAGTAAAAACAGCAACAAAAATATACTGACGGATGACAAAAGCAAGGTGAGTCTTCTTTGTAATTTTTTAATCATCTTTACATTTCTCCAAGTGGTAACCGAGTCCTCTGCTTGCTACTATCGAAACATCCGATGAGAGGCTTTTCAATTTTTTTCTTAGGAAACCTATATAAACTTCCACATTGTTTTCAGTAGCGTCACTGTCATAGCCCCAAATCTTTTCCAAGAAAAAGTTCTTTGAAATATTGTTCTTACCCTCCTTTAAAAGAAGCCTCATCATCTGAAACTCTTTGGATGAAAGTCTGATCGAGTTTTCACCTGAGATAAGTTCACCCGAGTCAAGGTCAAGTACGGTGTCGCCGAAACTTATCTGGTTGACTTCTTTTCCCTGTCTGCGAAGCAGTGCATTGACACAGGCTAAGAGTTCCCTTCTGTCAAAAGGTTTTGTAAGATAGTAGTCGGCACCTGAATCAAGCCCTTCAACTCTGTCAAGGATATCGGACTTTGCTGTCAGCATAAGTATAGGCACACCGTTTTTTTGTGCCCTAAGGGTTTTGGCTACCTGAAAGCCGTTCAGTTTCGGTAGCATTATATCAAGTATGAGCAGGTCAAAATGTGAGCTTTTTGCAAGTTCAAGTCCTTCCAAGCCGTCATAGGCACAGACAACATCATGTCCTTCCAAGATTTCTTTAACGGATGAGGCAAGCAATACCTCATCTTCAACCACTAAAATATTCATACATACTCCAAAAATATTTATTGACTTGATTGTATAAACCTTATATCGCTATGTCAAGAAAATAGATTTTACATAGTGAGGGGGTATAAATATATATGTATAATGCTGTAAATTATGACATTCTTAATTGATAACTATAAAAATATGTGGGATAATAAGGGAAGACTAAGAATAGGAGACAGGGTATGCAGGATAACAAAGAGTGGAATAATATCAGAGATAATGTAGTAGATGTTTTTGATGAAAATAATACCTTTAATCAGGCCAAGGAGTTTTCCAATAAGGCCTTGGATATATTAAGGAGAGTCGGTAATCAGATACAGTACAATAAGAATGTGAATGTAAATACGGTTCTGAAAAAAGTAAAAGAAAAAAAGAATACATACCTAAAGGCGAGCAGAGGAAAATTGCTTATAAGGATTTTTTTCGGTATACCGATAATGATAATTTTTGCTATACCGATGTTTGTCACGGCTTTGACGGTACTTCCGTTTTCTCTTAAGATATGGCTTATTATAATGGTTGCATTGGCTCCTTTTTTTGCAGTAGGAGCGTTCCTTGCAATACCGGCACTTTCAAATCTGAAACTTGTGGATGTGGCTGAAAAATATTATCGTATAATGGATGATAAGCTTTATATGAATATAGACGATATCGCGATGTTTGCAAATGAGAGCAGAGATAATGTAGAGAAGAATTTGCGAAAGCTGATTGAGAGAAGGAATTTTCCACAGGGACATATAGATGCAAGCGGTCAGTGCTTTATGTTAAGTAATGAGGTATATAAAGAGTATTTGGCGCTTGAAGATCAGAGAAAAAGTCAGCAGGTAATAGAGGATAAGAATGTATCCGAGGGAAGTATTATACCTGAGGGCAGACAGTATGTACTTTCTATCAAAGAGATGCACCTTGGAATCAAATCGGAGCCTATGTCATCCAAGCTTACAAAGCTTGAGACCGTGCTGGTTGCAATATTTGACAGGGTGGAAAAGGAGCCTGATGAGCTAAAGAAACTTGATAAGCTGATGAGATATTATCTGCCTACTACAATAAAGCTTATAAAGACTTATTCCGATTTTGACAATGTGATTTCGCCGAATGAGGAAATATTAAGTACTAAAAAAGAGATTGAATTGACAATTGACTCCATAAATGAAGCCTGCATGGAATTCCAGAACAGACTTTATAAGGATACTGCATTTGATGCCGATACCGATGCCGCATTACTTAAGACAATGTTGGCAAAGGAAGGTCTTATAGATGAAATGAAATAATGAGGTGTGAATATGAATGAGAATGATTTGAAAAAAGACGATATGAACTCACTTGACGATATGTTAAAAGAGGCTCCAAGCTTAAGCTTTGATATGCCTGAGGTGAAGCCTGAAGTTGTGGAGATAAAAGAAGAGAAGAAAAATGAAACACCTGAAGTCAAGCTCTCACCTGAGGAAGAAAAGATGGTTAATGAGTTTGCGTCAAAGATAGATATATCCAATTCACAGGCGATACTTGCATATGGTGTGGGAAGTCAAAAAAAGATTGCGGACTTTTCTGAAAACGCACTTGAGAGAGTAAAGACAAAAGACCTCGGTGAGATAGGCGATATGCTTGCAGGGGTGGTGGGTGAAATCCGTTCACTTGAAACTGAGGAAGATGAAAAGGGGCTTTTCGGTTTCTTTAAGAAAACAAGCAATAAGCTGGCAAATCTTAAAGCAAAGTATGACAAGGTGGAGACCAATGTCAACAATATTGCAAAGGCGCTTGAGGACCATCAGGTGACTCTTATGAAGGATGTGCTGATGCTTGATAAGATGTATGAGTTAAATATGAACTACTACAAGGAATTGTCTATGTACATTCTGGCAGGAAAGAAAAGACTTGAAAGAGCCAACAATGTGGAGCTGCCTGAGCTTATAAAAAAGGCCGACGAGAGCGGTCTGCCTGAGGATACACAAAAGGCAAAGGATTTCTCACAGATGATAAACCGCTTTGAAAAGAAGATATACGACCTTGAGCTTACAAAGACCGTATCACTTCAGATGGCACCGCAGATAAGACTTATACAAAACAACGACTCTATGATGTCGGATAAGATACAGTCAACCATTGTAAACACCATTCCGCTTTGGAAGAATCAGATGGTGATCGCAATCGGATTAAAACATTCAAACGATGCGGCCAAGGCACAAAAGGCTGTATCGGATATGACCAATGAGCTTCTAAAGAGAAATGCGGATGCCCTAAAGACTGCCACTATAGAGACCGCAAAGGAATCGGAGCGCGGTATAATAGATATTGAAACTCTTAAAAATACCAATAAGACTTTGATATCCACCTTTGATGAGGTTATAAAGATACAGGATGAGGGCAGACAAAAGAGAAAAGAAGCGGAAGCCGAACTTAAAAACATAGAAAACGAGATGAGAACAAAGCTTCTGGAAATCAGTAACAGACAGGCAAACAGTAACAGATAGGAATAAAAATGAACAATTGGAGACAAAGATATCATATTGAACCTAAGAGCGGATGGTTGAACGATCCTAACGGGATTTGCTTTTTTAAGGGGTATTACCATGTGTTTTATCAGTATGCCTATGAACCTGTAGGCGGAAACAAGTACTGGGCACATCTTAAATCAAAGGATTTGATAAATTGGGAGGAGGCGCCTTTGTTTTTATCTCCGGATAAGGAGTTTGATAAAAACGGAGCCTACTCAGGTTCGGCATTGGTAAAGGATGATATGATGCATATCTTCTATACCGGCAATGTAAAGAATAAGGGAGACTTTGACTATATAAATACAGGCAGAGAACATAACACGGTTCATGCGGTGAGTAAAGACGGCGAGCATGTGGAATCAAAGAATGTGGTGATGTACAACAAGGATTATCCTGACGGACTTACTTTGCATGTTAGAGACCCTAAGGTGTTTGAGTACGAAGGCAAATATTATATGGTACTCGGCGCAAGGACAAAAGAAGACAAGGGTGAGGTGCTTGTATATGAGTCTGAGGATTTGGAGATCTGGAATCATATCAGGACTTTTGAGACTATGGCAAAGTTCGGATATATGTGGGAATGTCCGGATCTGTTTGAGATAAACGGGCAGTGGATTTTGATGGCATGTCCGCAGGGGCTTGAGGGCGGAAAGTATGAATTCCAAAATATCTACTCATGCGGATATTTCATTATAGACGGTGACTTCAGAAAAAACGGCTATATTGTGGAGTATAAGGAAGCGGATTTGGGATTTGATTTTTATGCACCGCAGACCTTTACACATGAGGGAAGGAGACTTTTACTCGGATGGATGGGTATGCCTGATGCCAAGTATACAAACCCGACTGTCGAGTACGGATATCAGCACTGTATGAGCACATTCAGAGAGTTGGATTTTGAAAACGACACTCTTATTATGAAGCCTGTAAAGGAATATGAATCTCTCAGAAAGCATTGCTTTGATTTTGATGAGGAAAATAAGTCTTACAGTGTAGGTGATGACAGAGCCTTTGACCTTGAGACCCAAAATTTCGGCGATAAGTTTGATATTGAAATTTTTGATACTCTAAAGCTTGATTTTGACGCTATAAGAGGTGACTTTGAGCTGTCTTTTATTGCAAACGGATATGGCAGAGACGCAAGATATATAAGAGTAAAAAAGATAGAAAATCTCAGACTTATGATTGATGCAAGTTCCGTAGAGGTATTTGTAAATGACGGCAAGCATGTGATGTCAAGCAGAATGTATCCAAGTGAGTATAAAGATATTAAAGTAAACGGCAATATCACAGGAAAGCTTTATAAGTTGGATGTTTAGTTTTTTTAAAAATAGAAAAGATAGTAATATGAAGTTGATAGTTGGATTGGGGAATCCGGGAAGAGAGTATGTAAACACCAGACATAATGCAGGCTTTTACGTAGTGGAAAAGCTTGCATATGAGCTTGGTGAGGATATAACCGAGAGAAAATATAAGGGGCTGTTTGCAAAGGCAAGGATGGGGAATGAAAAAGTAATACTGCTTGAGCCTCAGACATATATGAACAACAGCGGTGAGTCGGTCAGAGCCTTTATGGATTATTTTAAGATAGAGGCAAAAGATGTAATAGTGGTGTATGACGATATAAATCTTGAACCCGGAAATTTGCGTATCAGGTTAAAGGGAAGTGCCGGAGGACACAACGGCATCAAGTCCTTGATCGCACATATGGGCACATCGGATTTCCCCAGAGTAAAGATGGGAGTAGGTGAAAAGCCGGCGAGAATGGACCTTGCAGACCATGTGCTCGGGCATTTTAATGATGAGGATAAAAAGAAGCTTGATGAAGCCGCATCACATGCGATAGAGGCTATAAAGCTGATGGTGGACGGTCAGTATGATACGGCAATGAACAGGTATAATGTAAAAAAGACTAAGTAAGGAAGTATATGAGTTTATTTGAAAATCCCTTAAAGAAACTTGCGGATTTTGAGTCTTTGGAAGAAAGTATAAAAAAAGAGAAGTTTCCTTTACAGGTTACCGATATGTCCGAGCCCGGAAAGGCACATTTGATTTCCGAGCTTATGAAGGATGACAGGTCTTGGAAACTGGTAATAACATATGATGAGGACAATGCGAGCAGGCTATATGAAGATATAGGCTGCTTTTTGGGCGAGGTCTATCTCTACCCTGCCAGAGACTTGCTTTTTTTCAATGCGGATATAAGATCTTTGCAGATAACTTCAAAAAGAGTTGAGGTGTGGAAGCATCTTAGAGAAGATAAAGGCGGTGTGGTGGTTACTACAGTTGATGCGCTTATGGACAAACTTGAGGACTATAATAAGTTTTGTAAGGACACACTTGAGATAAAAAAAGAAGACAAAATTGACTTGGAGGAAATGTCAAAAAAGCTTACGGATATAGGATATGAGAGAAGCTTTGAGACAGACAATCCGGGACAGTTTTCAATAAGAGGCGGAATACTGGATATTTTTCCTCTGACTGAGGAAAATCCTGTAAGAATAGAGTTGTGGGATGACGAGATAGATGCTATGAAGAGCTTCGACCCTGCAAGTCAGAGGTCTATAGAGGAGCTTGAGTATGTAAATATCTATCCTGCAAAGGAAAGAGAAATCGGAGGAGAAGAATCTTTTCTCAGATATTTTGATTATAAAAATACTTTGATATATATTGACGAGCCTGCAAGGACGATGGACAAGGCGATAAGGACTGAGGAAGAATATAATCAGAGTGCGGCAGGCAGAATAGAATCGGGTCAGTACAACAAGGAGGATATACCCGATATATTCGGTGCAAAGGAGGTATTCCACTATTTGAATAAGTCTCCGGCCATCGCGCTTACAGGGCTTGATAACAGGATAAAAGAACTTGAGGTGAAGTCTGTTTATTCCGTTTTTTCAAGAATGAGCGGTGTATATCATGAGGACTTTACAAATCTTGTGGACGACCTTAAAAGATACAAGTCCGACAAGACAAAGGTTGCACTTATCTGTGCATCAAAGACCAGAGCGAAGAGGCTTTGTGACAGCTTTGTAAACGACTATGCTCTTGATGCTTTTTTTGCTGAGGAAAACTTTGACGTGAATATTGCTCCGGGGCAGATAGCGATATTTGTCGGAAACATACATTCAGGTTTTGAGTATCCTGCACTCAACTTTGCGGTGATTTCCGAAAGCGATATCTTTAAGGACAAAAAGAAGAAAAAGAAAAGAAACAAAGAGTATGAGGGGGACAGAGTAACCTCTCTAAGTGAGCTTTATATAGGAGATTATGTCGTACATGAGGACCACGGACTGGGAGTCTACAAAGGTATAGAAAAGATAGAAAGAGACGGCATTATAAAGGACTATGTAAAAATAGAATATCAGGGCGGCGACAACTGTTTTGTGCCGGTTTCAAAACTTAACAGAATCCAAAAATACGGCGGCGCCGAGATAAAAAAGCCTAAGTTAAATAAGCTTGGCGGAGTTGAGTGGTCCAAAACCAAAAGTAAGGTAAAGACTGAAGTCGAGGAAATGGCAAAGGAACTTGTGACTTTGTATGCAAGCAGATTAAACGGCAAGGGAGTGGTGTACGGAGAGGACACACTTTGGCAGAGAGAGTTTGAGGAGATGTTTGAGTATGAGGAGACCTATGATCAGTTAAAAGCTATTGAAGATGCAAAGAGAGATCTTGAGACCGGAAAGATAATGGACAGACTTGTATGCGGTGATGTGGGTTACGGTAAGACCGAGATTGCACTGAGAACCGCTTTTAAGGTAATACAGGAGGGCTATCAGGTATTATACCTTGTGCCTACCACTATTTTGGCAAGGCAGCATTACAATACTTTTGTACAGAGAATGAAGGATTTCCCGGTAAAGATCGCGCTCTTATCAAGGTTCAATACCAAAAAGGAACAGACAAAGACTATAGAGGATCTTAACAAGGGACTTGTGGATATAGTGATAGGTACTCACAGACTCTTATCAAAGGATGTGGTACCGAAAAAACTCGGTCTTGTGATAGTGGATGAGGAGCAGCGATTCGGAGTAAAGCATAAGGATAAGCTTAAGCAACTTTGTGAGAATGTAAATGTGTTGACACTTACGGCTACACCTATACCGAGAACATTGCATATGTCGCTTTCAGGTATCAGGGACTTGTCCGTGCTTGAGGAGCCGCCTGTAGACAGAAAGCCCATCCAGACATATGTAATGGAGTACCATGATGAGACTGTTAAGGAGGCCATCAGAAGAGAGGTGTCCAGAGGCGGTCAGGTTTATTATCTTTATAACAGAGTCAACAATATAGAGGAAGTGGCGGCACATGTGAGGGCTTTATTGCCTGATATCGACGTTGAGTATGTGCACGGCAGGATGAATGAGAGAGAACTTGAAGCCAAGATGGTTGACTTTATAAACGGTGACGTGGACGTGCTTGTCACCACCACCATAGTGGAGACAGGTCTTGATGTGCCGAATGCCAATACTATAATAGTCCACGATGCTGACAGGCTCGGTCTTTCACAGCTTTACCAGCTTCGAGGAAGAGTGGGCAGGAGCAAAAGAAGTGCCTACGCTTTCCTTATGTATACAAGAAACAAGCTTTTATCGGAGGAAGCGTCAAAGAGGCTTAAGGCAATCAGAGAATTTACCGAACTCGGTTCGGGAATAAAGATTGCTATGAGAGATCTTGAGATAAGAGGTGCAGGCAATGTACTTGGAGTGACTCAACATGGGCATATGGAAGAGGTCGGATATGATTTGTATGTTAAGCTTCTAAATACGGCAGTCACCGCCTTAAAGACCGGAAAGCCTGTAGAGGAGGAAGTGGAGGCAAGTGTTGAGATTGATGACAGCGCCTATATTCCAAGTGATTATATTGACAATGAAGAGACCAAGCTTGAGATATATAAAAAGATCGCTCTTGTAAAAACCGAGGAGGATTTTTCGGATATGCAGGATGAGCTGATAGACAGATTCGGCGAGATGCCGAAACCTGTAGGCAATCTTTTGTATGTTGCAAGGATAAAGGCACTTGCAAGTTCTATGTTTATCACCGATGTAATTGTGAATAAGTTGCAGATAAAGTGGACAATGCGAGAAAATAAGCAGATGAATATGGATAACTTGGACAATTTCCTAAAGTACTTCGGCAAAAGCCTCACGGTAAAGTACAATAAGGTACTGAACTGGGAGTACAGAGACAGAGAAAAAATTTCTACGGAAGACAGAATGGAGTTTGCGGTGGAGATGTTTGAGAGGATGAAGGAGGAGCTGTTTTAGACAGTTTTTAAAAATCATTTGACAAATATAGATAAATACAAGTATACTTAAATACGCACAGCCGGGGAGATAGCGGTGTCCTGTACCTACAATCCGCTTTAGTAGGGGTGATGCCTTGCCTAGGGTGTACATTTGCTTAGCAGTCCAAAGCAAGTGGTGTTGAAGTGGGGGTCCCCACGCAATGGAAACTTTCGAACCGTGTCAGGACAGGAATGTAGCAGCACTAAGGAAGACCTTTCATGTGCCGTGAGATAGCCGCCGCGGAGCTAACTACTTTGGCAACGTTTGTGAATGGCATTCGAAGCAAGGCGTGCATAAAAGAGCATTATCAAGGAATCAAAGGGGATTTTTTGATAATGCTCTTTGCGTTTAGTGTTTGTTGATTTTATAACAATACTATTGAAAAAATTTTTTTATTAATATAAAATAATGTAGATATTTGGAGGCAAGTTATTTGTTACTGAATCAAATAAGTAGCCGGAAGCATAGAGTTTGTCCGTTTTGATAGGAGGAAATATATGGCAATAAAGACTATAGGTGTATTAACAAGTGGTGGAGACGCGCCGGGAATGAATGCGGCTATCAGAGCAGTTGTTAGAACAGCAATTCACAATGGAATAAATGTAAAAGGAATCATGAGAGGTTATGCAGGTCTTTTACAGGAAGAAATAGTGGATATGGAAAGTACAAGTGTATCTGAGATAATCCACAGAGGAGGTACAATCCTTTATACTGCAAGATGCCAAGAGTTTACAACAGCTGAAGGACAAAAGAAAGGTGCTGAAATCTGTAAAAAGCACGGTATTGACGGCGTAGTGGTTATCGGTGGTGACGGTTCGTTCAAAGGAGCGGGAAAGCTTTCCGCACTTGGAATCAACACAATAGGTATCCCGGGAACTATCGACCTTGATATAGCTTGTACAGACTATACAATAGGATTTGATACGGCGGTAAATACTGCTATGGATGCCATTGACAAGGTAAGAGATACATCTACATCACATGAGAGATGTTCTATAATAGAGGTAATGGGAAGAAATGCAGGATATATCGCACTTTGGTGTGGATTTGCAAACGGTGCCGAGGATGTATTGTTGCCTGAGAGATATGACGGCAATGAGCAGGCGCTTATAGACAGGATTATTGAGAACAGAAAGCGCGGTAAAAAGCATCATATCATAATCAATGCCGAGGGAATCGGACATTCAGTTTCTATGGCAAAGAGAATTGAGGCCGCTACAGGAATAGAGACAAGAGCTACAATACTTGGATATATGCAAAGAGGTGGAGCACCTACATGTATGGACAGAGTATACGCTTCAATAATGGGTGCCAAGGCTGTAGAGCTTTTGTTGGCAGGAAAGTCAAACAGACTTGTAGCTTACAAAAACGGTGAGTTTGTAGATTTTGATATTCAGGAAGCATTGGCAATGAAGAAGGATATATCTGAAGACCAGTTCAGAATGTGCAAGCTTTTGGTAAGATAATATGCCTGAAATGATAAACGGATATGACTTCGATTTAACAAAGAGTGATTCAATCGTTCTTTGCGGCGCAAGTTCATATGTTCAGAAGTATTATTTCAACAAAAAATTCAAACGATTACCGGATGAGATAAAAGATGAACTGAAGATAATGTGTGTGTCTTTTGCCGAAGAGGCGGGAGGCATACTCACTTTGGAGTTTGACAAATCCGGAAATCTGAATTTTTGTGTAAGAGTGGACGACGGAGATTTCTACTTTGACGATATTGAAAGCGGACTGAGGATAAGTTCTTATCAAAGAAAAAAAGAAGAGCTTTTGTCACAGCTTGAGCTTTTTTATAAAGTGGTGTTTTTAGGAGAAAATGTGGACGGCAATGATTGACAGGCTGATATTTTATATAAAAAAATATGAAGGCGTCCTGCTCTACCTTATATTCGGTGTGCTGACTACTGCAGTAAATTTTATAGTATATTATATTTGCTATACAAGATTTCATTGGATAAACCTTGTAAGTAATACTGTTGCATGGATATTGTCGGTTATGTTTGCTTTTATAACCAATAAAATATGGGTATTTAAAAGCAAAAGCTTTCAGACGGAACTTGTACTGAGGGAGCTGATAACATTCGTTGTTTCAAGATTATCCACATGGCTTTTGGAAACGGTTATTATGTTTGTAGGAGTAGATATATTAAAGGGATATTGGCTGATTGCAAAGATTATTGCAAGTGTGCTTGTAGTCATACTCAACTATGTTTTTTCAAAATTATTTATTTTTAGAAAGAATAATGAAAATGCTTAAGAACTTTAAAATCGGAAATATAAATATAGAGGGCGGATTGTGCCTTGGACCAATGGCAGGTGTAAGCGACTTGCCATTTCGTCATTTATGTAAGGAAATGGGCGCTTCACTGCTTGTGACAGAGATGGTAAGTGCAAAGGCGATATATTTTAAAAATAAAAATACAGAGCCACTTATGAAAATAGATAAGGCTGAACATCCTATAGCATTGCAACTTTTCGGTTCGGACCCTGATATAATAGCCGAGATGGCGGCAAGTATAGAAGACAGAGATTTTGATATATTCGACTTCAATATGGGTTGTCCCGTACCGAAGATAGTCAATAACGGTGAAGGCTCCGCACTGATGAAAAATCCTAAGCTTGTGGAAGAGATATTGTCAAAGCTTGTAAAGAGTGTAAAAAAGCCTGTGACATTGAAGATAAGAAGAGGCTTCAATGAAGATAATATCAATGCCGTTGAGATTGCAAAGATAGCGGAAGGCGCAGGAGTAAGCGCTGTTGCGGTACACGGAAGAACCAGAGAGCAATATTACTCAGGTAAGGCGGACTGGAATATTATAAGAGATGTGAAGTCCGCACTGAGTATACCTGTAATAGGTAACGGTGATGTGGTAGACGGCGAAAGTGCAAAGAGAATGTATGAGTATACAGGCTGTGACGGGATAATGATTGCAAGAGCGGCAAGAGGAAATCCTTGGATATTTAGGGAGATAAGGGCATATCTGAACGGAGATACTCAGGAAAAACCTACTGCAAAAGAGATAGTCGAGATGATTTTAAGACATTGCAGACTACAGATGGAATACGACGATGAAATTATGGCTGTCAGAAAGATGAGAAAGCATGTGGCGTGGTATACACATGGTATGAAGGGTTCTTCAGCACTCAGAGACAAGGTGAATCATGTCGAAAAGTATGATGAGCTGGAGTCACTGCTTAAGTCTACAGTGTGATATTATGTAAATTTTAATACATAAATATAAAAAATATGTTACAATGGTGGCAGAGTATGTGAATATAAGTTTTAGTCCGATATAAGGCTTTACCATATAAATTTACATATCTATTTTACATCCCAACCGGAGGATATATGAATAGAAAAGAACAGTATAAGCGTATTTTAAAATTCGGCTCGGCTGCCGTTATATTGCTTATTGAAGTGGGACTTTATTGGCTGCTTTGGCAACTGTATCTCAACAATATAATAGAAGAAAGATTCTGGAGAAGAGGAATCTGGCTGCTTTCCGCACTTTACGGTGTGCTTTTGGTATTCTTTTTGCAGACCTACGGCGGACTTAAAATAGGTTATCTGAAAAGAGGAAATATAATTTATTCGCATATACTTTCGCTGTTTATAGTGAATACGATAGGATATTTTATATTGGCTCTGATTGATAAGAGGTTTCATTCGCCGGTCTCTTTTGTACTTTTGACTGTTGTAGACGGGATAATAGTTTGTATTTGGGTTTTTTTATTTCAATGGATATACGGTGTGCTCTTTCCGCCGAGAAGATTGTTGGTAGTATACGGAGTGAGGCCGGTATTTTCCATAATGGAGAAGATAGGTGCCAGAGACGATAAGTATGTTATCGGAGGGTCTATAAGTATTGATGAGGGCATTGATAAGATAATGGAAAAGGCCGAAGAATTTGAAGGCATTGTCGTAGGTGATGTACCTTCACATGACAGAAACCTCATCTTAAAAAAATGCTATGATTCAAGCATAAGAGTATATATGATACCGAAGATAAGTGATATTTTGGTAAGATCATCTACCAATCTGAACCTGTTTGATACACCGATACTTCTATCAAAGAATGAGGGATTGCAGATAGATCAGATGGCGGTAAAGAGATTTATAGATATTGTAGTAAGTTTGATCGGAATAATACTTACATCTCCGCTGTTTGTGATGTTCGGAGCGGCAATACATTTGGCAGACAGAGGTCCCATTTTTTACACGCAGACAAGACTTACAATAGACGGTAAACTTTTTAAGATATATAAGTTCAGAACTATGAGAGTGGATGCGGAGAAAGACGGAGTGGCAAGGCTTGCAGGTGAAGGTGACAACAGGATAACCGATGTAGGTAAGATACTTAGAGCTACAAGACTTGATGAGTTGCCACAGTTATTTAATATAATAAAGGGTGAGATGAGTCTTGTAGGTCCAAGACCTGAGAGACCTGAAATTGCAGCAGAGTATATGGAGGATTTGCCTGAGTTTGCTATGAGACTGAAGATGAAGGCCGGACTTACAGGATATGCACAGGTGCATGGAAAGTACAATACCACCCCATATGATAAGTTAAAACTTGACTTACACTATATAAGAAACTACAGTCTTTGGATGGATCTTATTTTGATTGTTCTGACTCCGAAGGTTTTATTTATGAAGGAGTCCACAGAGGGCGTAGGAGAAGGTGAGGTAAATGCCAACAATAAGGATAAGTAAAAGCAGGGTGCAAACCTGCTTTTTTTGTGATAATATGGTGTTACACGGCAAAGATTTCTATTTTTTCATATGTTGACAAAAATCATATAAGCGTATACAATAAAAGAGAACATACATTCGATGGAGGTTGTTATGAAAAAGGATAAAAATTCCAAAGCAACACAACAGGTAAAACAGGTAACGGAACATAGTGAGAAGCAGGCGGCGCTTGAGTCCGCTCTGACACAGATAGAGAAAGCATACGGTAAGGGTTCGGTGATGAAGCTTGGAGACGGTAATATTCACATGAATGTGGAGACTATTCCTACAGGTTCGCTCGGACTTGATATAGCACTTGGAGTAGGCGGTATTCCGAAGGGCAGAATAATAGAAGTATACGGTCCCGAGTCATCAGGTAAGACTACGGTAGCTCTTCATATGGTTGCGGAAGCACAGAAACTTGGCGGTATTGCGGCGTTTATAGATGCCGAGCATGCACTTGATCCTGCATATGCCGAGAGAATAGGCGTCAATATAAATGAGTTATATGTATCACAGCCTGATAACGGTGAACAGGCACTTGAGATTACAGAGACGATGGTAAGATCTGGAGCCATTGATATTATCATAGTTGACTCCGTAGCGGCCCTTGTACCTAAGGGTGAGATAGAAGGTGATATGGGTGACTCACATATGGGCTTGCAGGCAAGACTTATGAGTCAGGGACTTAGGAAGCTTACAGGTATAGTAAGTAAGAGCAACTGTATAGTTATCTTTATCAACCAGCTTAGAGATAAGATAGGGGTTATGTTCGGCAGTCCCGAGACCACTACAGGCGGTAGAGCGTTGAAGTTCTATGCTTCTGTAAGACTTGACGTAAGAAAAGTCGAGCAGATAAAGCAGGGCGGAGAACTTATAGGTACAAAGACCAGAATAAAAGTGGTTAAAAATAAGGTTGCACCTCCTTTTAAAGAGGCCGAGTTTGATATAATGTACGGACTGGGTATATCCAAGGCCGGAGAGATACTTGACCTTGGAGTTGCAAGCGATGTGATAGAAAAGGGCGGTGCCTGGTATTCTTATGAGGGTAACAAGATCGGTCAAGGCAGAGAAAATGCAAAGAAATTCCTCTTGGACAACCCTGATATATGTGAGAAGGTGGAAACACAGATAAGAGAGAAGTTCAAACTTGCATCTGAAAACGGTGAAAAACTTATAGAGTACGATCCTATAGACGGAGAGGAAGACGAAGAATTTGACGGCTCACCTATAGAAGAAGAGAATGCAAACGGAGTTGTACTAGAGGAAGAAGATTGATTGTAAGAGAGATTATTCCGATAAACACTAAAAAGAGCAGGATTATCTTTGATGACAACGAAAGTTTTGCTCTATATAAGGGTGAGATAAGAAGATTGGATATTGAAGTCGGTAGGGAGATAGATGAGGAAGAATATTATGTAACTATCTACCCTACCCTAAAAAAGAGAGCCTTTGCGAGACTTTTGCATATACTGGAAAGGTCGTTCAAGTCGGAGAATGACCTTATAAAGAAGCTGAGGCTCTCATTTTATCCTGAAGAAGCCGTCAAAGAAGCTATAGAAAAGGCTAAGAAATTCGGATATATAAATGATGAAAGATATGCAGAGCGCTATGTATCCACATATAAAGACAAATACAGCAAGCTGAATTTGAAATATAAATTGATGGAAAAAGGCATCAACAAAGAGATTATAGATAATGTACTTGAGGAAGCGGACATAGATGAATCACCTATGATTGGAAAACTCTTGGAGAAAAAGCATTACTTTGAGGTGGACGAGTCTGAAAAAAAGCAAAAGATAATAGCTTCAATAATGAGAAAAGGTTATAAATATAATAAGATTAAGGATGTTATAAAGGACATTGCTGCAGATGAATAGGATTGCGGCAAAGTCCTTTTTTTGTGCAAATATTGGTATAAAGAGGTAGTTAAATAACAAACAAACCTGTTAAATAAAAGACTTTTCAGAAAAGTATTACAAAATTTGTTAAAAAAGTATATAATGGTGGTAAAGAGTTCGTATCAAAAATTAACAAAGATATGTGCTGTTATTATTTCATGAAATAAAATAATAATATATGTAAGACAAACATATATATACCGTGAGGTAAATAATTCCAGGAGTAAGAGGTTATGAGTAGATTAGAGATAGTCTCCCCAAGTAGAGCGAGAATTGTAATGGAGGAGCTATACAAAAACTTGGAAAGAAGAATTGAGGCATCTCCTCCGGGACTTTGTCCGGTGGATATGTCGAGAGCTTTCCTTGAGCTGGCTCACGCTCAAACATGTGGCAAATGTGTTCCATGTAGAATCGGCTTAGGACAACTTGAGAAGTTGATTGAGAATGTGCTTGACGGCAAGGGCAGTATGGCTTCCCTTAAGTTGATGGAAAAGACCGCCCTAAGCATTATGGAATCGGCGGATTGCGCCATAGGCTACGAGGCTGCCAATATGGTGTATAAGGGTATTATAGGATACAGAGACGACTATATAGAACATATAGCGCATGGCAGATGTACATGTTCATACAATCAGCCTGTACCTTGTGTAAACTTGTGTCCTGCACAGGTAGATATACCGGGATATATTGCTCTTATAAAAGAGGGCAGATATGCGGATTCAGTCAGACTTATAAGAAAAGACAACCCGTTCCCTACTACATGTGGGTTCATATGTGAACATCCGTGTGAAGCCAGATGCAGAAGAAATATGGTGGATGACTCTATAAATATTCGCGGACTCAAGAGAGTTGCGGCAGATTTTGCAGGAGAGGTAGATCCGCCGAAATGTGCTCCGTCTACAGGTAAGAAGATTGCGATACTTGGCGGAGGACCGGGCGGACTCAGTGCGGCATACTTTTTGCAGCTGATGGGACATCAGACTACAGTATATGAGATGCTTCCTGAGCTTGGAGGTATGTTAAGATACGGTATACCGAACTACAGATTGCCTAAAGACAGATTAGATGAGGATATCAAGGCGATATTAAAGACAGGTGTAAAAATAAAACATGGTCTTAAGATAGGCGAGGATATTTCCATCAATGATTTAAGAAATGCCTATGATGCAGTACTTATAACTATAGGTGCAAGTACAGATAAGAAGCTTGGTCTTGAGCATGAGGATGCTGAGGGCGTTGTTTCGGCTGTAGAGTTTTTGCGTGATGTGGGAAAGAACATCATAAAAGATTTGACAGGCAAGAATGTATGTGTAATAGGCGGCGGAAATGTATCTATGGACGCGGTAAGAACTGCAAAGAGAATGGGTGCAAAAAAGGTAAGCATTGCCTATAGAAGAAGGGTTGCCGATATGACTGCACTACCTACAGAGGTGGAAGCTGCGGTTGCAGAGGGTATTGAACTTAGAACCCTTATGGCACCGTCTTCAATAGATGTGGATGAGAACAACCATATAAAGGGCATATATGTTAAGCCTCAGATGATTTCCGCTATAAAGGACGGCAGAGCAAGTGTTAAGGCTACAGGTGAAGAGGATGTATATATTCCATGTGATATCCTTGTAGTGGCAATAGGTCAGAACATAGAGACAAAGCATTTTGAAGATGCGGGAATCCCTGTATCTAACGGAAAGATTATCACAGATTCTACAGGTGCATTCAAGGATATGCCGGGAGTATTTGCCGGAGGAGATTGTGCCAGCGGTCCTGCTACAGTTATCAAGGCAATCGGTGCAGCTAAGGTGGTAGCTGCAAACATTGACGAGTACTTAGGTTATCACCATCAGATAAGTGTGGATGTGGAAATTCCTGAGGCAAGTCTTGAGGATAAGAGCCCTTGCGGTAGAGTGGAACTTACAGAAAGAGAAGCTTGTGAAAGAGTTCTTGATTTTGAAGGCGTTGAAAATTGCATGACTGAAAAAGAGGCGAAGCAAGAGGCAGGCAGATGCTTAAGATGTGACCACTTCGGCTTCGGTATTTTCAAAGGAGGTAGGGAGAGTATATGGTAAACTTAACTATTGATAATATACCTGTTTCCGTAAAAGAAAATACTACAATTATGGAAGCAGCGGCAGGAATAAATATAGAGATTCCGAAATTGTGTTTCTTAAAAGGTCTGAATGAAATAGCGGCGTGCAGAGTGTGCGTTGTTGAGTTAAAGGGTAAGGATAAGCTTATAACTTCTTGTAATAATGTATGCGAAGAGGGTATGGAAATCTTTACAAACAGTAAGAAAGTAATCAGAGACAGAAGAAAGACTGTAGAACTTATACTTTCACAACATGATAACAGGTGTGTAATATGCGCTAAGAGCGGCAACTGTTCACTTCAAAAAGTAGCCAATGATTTGAATATACTTGAGATTCCTTTTGCCGTTGAACTTGAAAAACAGCCGTGGAATAAGAACTTTCCTCTTATCAGAGATTCGTCAAAATGTATTAAGTGCATGAGATGTATACAGGTTTGTGACAAGATGCAGACACTCAGCGTATGGGATTTACACGGTACGGGTGCCAGAACTACAGTCAATGTAACAGGATATAAAAAGATTGAAGAAGCCGACTGCTCACTTTGCGGTCAGTGTATTACACATTGTCCTGTCGGTGCATTGAGCGAAAGAGATGATACTTCCAAGTTCTGGGATGCAATTGCAGACCCTGAAAAGACTGTGGTAGTTCAGATTGCACCGGCTGTAAGAACGGCTTGGGGTGAAGCATTCGGCCTGAAAGACAAGGATGCTACAGTAGGAAAGATTGTGGATGCATTGAAGAAAATGGGCGCAGACTATGTATTTGATACATCATTCTCGGCAGATCTTACTATTATGGAAGAGGCGAATGAGTTTGTACACAGATATACCAACGGTTTGATCGGTGACAGGCCTATGTTTACTTCTTGTTGTCCGGGTTGGGTAAGATTTGCAAAATCACAGTTCCCTAGGATGGCAAAATCACTTTCTACAGCAAAGTCACCGCAGCAGATGTTCGGCGCGGTAATGAAGTCTTATTTTGCAGAGAAGATCGGGGTGAATCCTGAAAATATGGTATCCGTTTCCATCATGCCTTGTGTAGCCAAGAAAGGTGAAAGGGAGATGGAACTTTTCCACGGAGAGTATGCAGGTCATGATGTGGATATAGCGCTTACTACAAGAGAGCTTACCCGTATGATAAGAGCATCACATATAGATCCGAAGAGCCTGAAAGATGTGGTAGCCGACAGACCTATGGGTGATTACTCGGGAGCGGGTGTAATATTCGGTGCTACCGGAGGAGTAATGGAGGCGGCGCTTAGAACGGCATACAGCATAATAAAGAAAGAAAATCCGCCGGCAGATGCATTTAAGCCTGTAAGAAGTAAGGCGTTCCAAGAGAATGACGGAACCATTGAGGCTAAGTTTAAGATAGATGATATAGAACTTAATATCGCCGTGGTGAGCGGACTCGGTAATACCAGAAAGTTGCTTAACAAGATTGAGCGTGGTGAAGCAAAGTATGACTTTGTAGAAGTTATGGCTTGCCCGGGAGGTTGCGTAGGCGGCGGCGGACAGCCTGTAAAAGACGGCTACGAGCTTGCATTTGACAGAGGCAAGAAGCTTTACTTCCTGGATGAGAACTCCGAGATAAGATACTCGCATGAGAATAAAGACATTATTGCACTGTATGACGAGTATTTCCATAAACCGCTTTCACATAAGGCACATGAGCTTTTGCATGTACACGAGTAATGTTATATTTTTGAAATTGTGAGTTACATATAAGTGCAGGTGTATCAGATAATTTATTTTCTAAGGAAGTGTTTTTACATTTCCTTAGAATTTTTGTATACAGTATATTCAAGATGGAGATTAGAGTATGTTGTTTAATATCTTTAATAAAAGAAAGCCGGAGTGGAAGCTTGATATTGACGGAGAAGAAAAGGGCGGATGTACAACACAAGAAGTTGAAAGCCTGTTGGATTCCATAAAAAACGGTAAGATATATTTTATTGTTCTGACACCGGCGAGGAATTTGGATGTAAATAACAGAAGATTGAATTTCGTACAGATATGTAGGGATGAAGGAGATGAGAACTATCATTTTGAAGTAAGTACATCGGATGTTAATAACAGCGATAATATTATCATCTATGGAAAGGAAGGATTCGCCAAAGATAAGGTACAATATATGGTTCAACTTCTGATGAAGGATGGTATAGTTCCTGATTGTTCCGGTTGGAAAGTTGTATTTGACAGTTCAGATGTCAAGATAGGTAATCTTGAAGTCTATAAAGAGCTTGTAAAGATTATATCAGAGGATAAAGATTTTTTGCAAAATATGGACAGGTGTTTTTGTCATCCGAGAGAGTACTTTAAAGATAATGCGGACAGGTATGAAGAGAGAGGTATTACAAACAGAGATGCTATAGATACCTTTGTTTGGATTGCCTTAACAGATGAGCTACTTGAGAGCGGGGCAGCTATAGAACTTGATTGGAAAGAGGAGAAAGAGGAGTTCTTATCAAGTATAGAAGGATTGGCAAATGAGAAAGATCTTGTTGTAGAAGATGTTCTGCTTGATGATGAAGGGGACATTCCGACTTGGTGTAAAGAATTGGACAACAAATGGATGAAAGACGGATACTGTATAGCAGGTATTGATATAGACAGTGACAGTTATGTATTATTTGTATGTAAAACAGATAAGCTTAAGCGTTTGGCAGAACTTGCTAAGAGTATAAATCATAGGATTGATTTTGCTCAAAATATGTAGTTTCCATATTTGTCAAAAATGTGTTAAAAAACTTTGAAAAAGTTATTGACAAGATAAGAGTTATTCTTGTATAATGTGTAAGCATTGCGAGAGCAATCAAGGAGAAATACTCAAGAGGCCGAAGAGGCGCCCCTGCTAAGGGTGTAGGTCGGGCAACCGGCGCGAGGGTTCAAATCCCTCTTTCTCCGTTCTTGTAAATGGCTTAAAAAAGTTGTTGACAAGAAAGAATAGATATGATAAGATATCTGAGTTGCTCGAAGAGAGCAA
>ERZ772945.603-NODE-603-length-28345-cov-4.361223_pt1 | contig 28345 bp, 18 predicted proteins | sample MGYA00511681_ERZ772945 | MGnify/ENA primary metagenome ERZ772945 (study PRJEB29015, sample SAMEA2737943) | human oral metagenome | biome: human oral; feature: human-associated habitat; material: dental | place: China | collected 2143 ...
GCGAGACGATACGAAAGAGCGTCAAGGTGCAGGGCAAGCACAAAAAGCAGAGCGGCGGGCACGGCCAGTACGGCGACGTTTGGCTTGAGCTCAGCCCGCAGCCGGCGGGCGAAGGCAATGCGTTCCAAGAGACGATCTTCGGCGGCAGCGTGCCGCGCCAGTACATCCCCGCCGTCGAAAAAGGCGTCGCAGAGACATTCGCCGCAGGCATCGTCGCAGGCTATCCCGTGACCGACGTCAAGGTCAATCTCTACGACGGCTCGTACCATACCGTCGACTCGTCCGAGGCGGCGTTCAAGGCGGCGACCGCCATCGCGCTCAAGAAAGGCGTCATGGAGGCATCGCCCGTCCTCCTCGAGCCGATCGATACCGTGACGGTTCGGACTCCCGAGTACTACATGGGCGACGTCGTTGGCAAGCTCAACGCGAAGCGGGCGCGCATCCTCGGCATCGAGCATGTTGGCAGGGACATGAGCAGGATACAGGCGGAGGTGCCCGTCTCGGAGCTCTATCGCTTCGCGACCGACCTGCGCTCCCTCACGCAGGGACGCGGCACCTATGCACGGGCGTTCTCGCGCTACGAGCCGCTTGCGGATCCAGAGGCGAAAAAGATCATCGAAAGAAGGCGTTCCTCTGGGGAGAACTGATTCGGCGACGGCGCATCATGCTTTGCGGGCAGCGGAAGACGTGTGCCATTCGCATGGGGAGGGAGTCCATTCGTCACATAGGACGATGGGACTCTTTCTTTTCGTGTGCCTATTTGTCTGCCCGCATCCGATTCGTGAATCGTGGCAAGAAAAATCTGCCCATCCAATCTTTTATCTTGCTTTCATGTTCTATTAGCAGTAAAATAATCTTATGCTAGGTTAATACATTAAAACAATATGGGGAGAGGGGTATCATGCGCAAAGGAACCAAGAGATATCAGAAATTGGCCGTGTGCATTGCGCTGGCATTGTCCACGGGGGGGGGACATTCTTACTAAATCCGACCCATGCGCTGGCGGCGGATGTGACGGGCGGAGATGTGACGGTGGATGCGGCGCATCCTCTTCCCTCTACGTTTTCATTGCCAGCAGGAAATGGAGCGGATATACCCAATACAGGCGATAACCGAAATGTGGTTGGCAACAAACTGACCATACGTGTGCGAACCGGATACGTATGGCATTATGGCGGGTATACGGCCGGTAGCGGCAACGCGACAGGCAACATACTCACGCTAAGTGGGGAATTTTATCCAGGTCCTCTTTATTTTGTCGGGGGAGGATCAGAGCACGGAAATGCGACCGGCAATACGGTCATACTGGAAGGCCCGATAACGGGGCATTATCATTATCTATACCTATATGGCGGAAGAAGCAATCTTCCGGCAGGAGATGCCACGACAGGCAACACCTTGTTGGTAAAGGGGAAAAATTCGGAATTTACAGAGGTAGGAAATTTCGAAAAGATCAAATTTGATCTCGACGACAATATTATCCATGGAGATTGCATGCTGCACACGTCATATATGCCCGCTTCCTTCGATTGGAGGAATATTGGCGTGGATGGAGCAGCTGCATGGGGAGCAGGCCGGCGTGATATTGCTCAGCGGTTTACCCTCTTATGGTGCAGCTTCACCTCACTTTCGTGGCATCATTATGGGACATCTGCTGTAAACGGGACAGACGGCGATTATGAATATGGGATTACGACGGATACATCGACGCCGTTAGCTGCGACAGCCACAGCTGCACATGTTTTCTTTGATCGAAATAAATTTCGGCATTCTGTGCTAACCTATACGACAGACGCACCAAGGCCGGGGGAGCAGAATACCTATCATACGCTTCCCTCTGGATCACTCTTCGCCGGGACATCGACGCTCGGCCATACGACGACGGGGAATGTGCTGAAAATAGAAGGGTTCAATGTTCCGCAGACCGTAATTGGCGGCTATACGCAGTCATGGACGGGGGATGCGATAGGCAATGAAGTCATCCTTAAGAACGTAACATCCCATAATGGCGGTTCGCCGGGTGTGGTGTATGGTGGCTATTCCGAGAAAGGCAATGCGACTGGAAATACCGTTACGTTGGAGAATGTAGAGGGCTCGTATCGTGAGTTTTATGGTGGCTATGGAACCAATCCTACCGGGGACTACACGACGGGCAATACGCTGCGCATAAAGGGCAAGCAGATTCGGGTAACCCAAATAAGAAATTTCGAGAAGATGGAGTATGATCTCGATTCGAGTGTTGACAATGGCGCTTGGATGTTATCCGTATCGTATGGGTTGCCGTCCATTGATTGGAACAGGGTGGAGATAAACGGGTTGAGCAAGTAAGCCGAAAGCCTGCCATCCACGATCAACACGCCGAACGTCGTACTGTACAGCACTGAAGCATCGAATATTTCACTTCGCAATTACTCGCCACGCTTGATTCAAGCAATGAACCACTACGAATTCGGAATACGCGGAAACGGCGCACTCGCGGGGACAACGATGGCAGGGGCAACGCAAATTACCCTGTCGGGCAATAAATACGAATACGCAACGACACCGACAGTCGTCGGCGCTACTGCGCATGGCGGATATTCTCTCTATGGCAATACGACGAACCACAATACGATTACGATAAGCCCGGGCGCGTATTCCGACGTCCGCGCAGGCTATACCGATGCGGAAAAAGGTGGATCGGAGTACAATACGCTGAAGGTTGAACCTGGCACGTCCTCGACAAATGCCTATGCGGGATTCTCCCGCGCCACGCAGGCCTCGGATGCGGATCGAAAGGCGGATGCCTCGGCGAAGGCAAATGCAAAGAAGAACGTGGCGGAGGTATCGGGCGGTGCGATTACGAATCTCTACGGCGGCGCACTGACGGGCGCGGCGGCATCGGGGGATGCGACGGAGAACGCAGTCAAGGTATCGGGCGGCACGGTCACGAATCTCTACGGCGGCGCGCTGACGGACGCGGCGGCGACAGGAAATGCGACGGGCAATGCGGTCACCATCACGGGCGGCACGCTGAACGGCGATGTCTACGGCGGCCATACGGCAGGCACGGGCAAGACGACGGGCAACACGGTCAACCTCGGCGGCGAGGATGGGGCGTATTCCGCTGCGACTGCCGTAAACGGCACGCTCTACGGCGGCAGTGACAGCGCGGACGTCGCAGGCAATGTCCTGAACGTCAACGCCAACGCGCAGGCGAAGAACATCCGGAACTTCGAGGCGATCCGCTTCAACTTCAAGCCCACGCAGAACGCGGCAAGCCCCTTGCTCAGGCTCACGGACACGGCCGGCACGGCACTGGACTGGCGCAGCATCAAGACGACGGGAAATGCGATCGGGGATGGCCGCATCGTCACGCTGCTTGAAAATACGACGGCAGGCGGGCTCACGATCGGGTCGTACACCGGGGCGAAAGAAGTCGCGTCCACGGGGACGAGCGAAATCTCCATCGATACCGACACCCATGCGGCGAGCGCAAAGAAGATCCTGTTCCGCGGCTACACGTTCCGCGATGCCAGCAAGACCGCTGTCGCATCCGATGCCACGACGCCCGCGTCGGACGTATGGGCCGGGCGTTCCGCGATCGGCAACACGACGGCGGGGAGCCATCTCACCGTCACGGGCGGCACGTTCCGCGATGCCTATGGCGGATGGACGGCCGGCACGACGACGGCGGCCGCCGACAAATTCGACAGCCGGGGGAACAGCGTCACGCTGAGGGACACGGATGCGGCGCATCCGACGGAAGTCCGCAGCCTCTACGGCGGACGCTCCGAGACGCCCGCGGGAAGCGCGACGGGCAACAAGGCCATCGTCGCGGGCGGCACGGTAACGGGCACGGTATACGGCGGCGCGCTGACGGACGCGGCGGCGACGGGAAATGCGACGGGCAACACCGTCACCATCACGGGCGGCAGGATCGGCACGCCCCTTCAGGCAGCAGATGTCTACGGCGGCTATACGGCAGGCTCTGGAAAGACGACGGGGAACACCGTCACATTAGGCGACGGCACGCATGGCGTCGGCACGATCTACGGTACGCTCTACGGCGGCAGCGACAGCGCGGACGTCACGGGCAATACGCTTGTCGTCAAGGCGAATGCCGGAGCTGCGGTCAAGGGCATCCAAAATTTTGAGACCATCCGGTTCGACATGGACACGAGCGCGAGCACGACGACGCCGCTTCTGAACGTGACGGGCACGACGCCGCTTGCGGGACTCGATTGGGCGAAGGTCGACGTGGACGTAAAGCACCTTTCGCCCGTGCTCAGACCCTATGAGGCATACCATGCGCATATCCTGGAAGGGGCAGGCGGTATCTCGTTCATGCAGGGCTCGCGCAATACGTACGTCCCAATCGGTGCCAAGGACAAGCGGAATGGGAACTACGAGTTCGTCCTCGACACGGATACGCACAGCGTGAACGCCACGCGCTACGTCGACCTCACGGGCTGCCAGTACCAAAACAACAAGGCGGCGAAATTCACGGCGGCGGACGGCACGAAGCCCGAGGCATGGGCAGGGCGCAGCATCGCCGGCAACACCGTGCAGCATAACGTGCTCTCCGTCGAGGGCGGCACGCTCGTAAAGGCGGTGGGCGGCATCGCCGAGAACACGAAACACGACGGCGCAGGCGTCCTTCTGACAACGGGGGATGCGAACGACAACACGGTGACGGTAAAGGCAGGCGCGGCCGTCCATGATGCCTATGGCGCGGACGTGCGCACGAAGGGAGGCTCGGCGGAAGGGAACGCCGCCGAGGTCACGGGCAGCACGGTCGCGGGGAATGTCTACGGCGGCGCGCTCACGGCAGCAGGTGCGACGGGCGCGGCAAAGGAGAACGTCGTGCGCCTGAAAGGCGGCACGGTCACGGGCACGGTATACGGCGGTGCGCTGACGGACGCGGCGGCTGTGGGCGCAGCGACGGGCAATGTGGTGAATATCCTAGGCGGACAGGCGCAGGACATTTATGCGGGCTTCACGGCGGGCACGGGCAAGACAACGGGCAACATCGTCAATATCGGCGACGGCGCGGCTCCTCTTGCTGCCGGCACATCCGTTTCCGGCACGATCTACGGCGGAAATGGAACGGACGTCGAAGGCAATACGCTGAACATCAAGACGAAGGGCTTGACGGCGGGCAGTGTCGCAAACTTCGAGCATATCACATTTATGCCGAATGCGCAGATGGCGGACGGAGACACCGTGCTTACGCTCACGCGGAACACGGCGATTCCCATCGGATCGCTCTGCGCGCCGACCGAGCACATGGAGAAATGGCTTGGAAACGCTGTGGAAAAGGGCGCACATCTCATTCGCATGACCGGTGCTTCGCTTACGGTAAACGGGTATGGCACAGCGGCGGACACAAAGCGTGCGGGCGATGTCGAATACCAGCTCCGGACGGATGACGATGCGGCTGTGACGACGGGAACGCTCGATATTTCCGCTTATCGCTGGCGCAATGCGAACATCACCGCAAGCACTGCGGCAGCCGATGCCTACGCGGGCAAGAGCCGCATGGCGGAAACGGAGTCGAATCATCTTTCCATTGCTGCCGGCGGGGCGGTCACGAACGCGATAGCGGGCGACACGCAGTCCGCTATGGGCGATGCAAAGGGGAACGTGCTGACGGTAACGGACGGCACGCTGGCGCACGGCATCGGCGGCAAGGCGATTGGCGGCGCGGCCGTGAAAAATGCCGTCGTCGTCAATGGCGGGGCAATCGGCACGGCATCGGCGCAAGGCGCGCTCTACGGCGCCATGACACAGGGAGAAGCGCATGAAAACCGCGTCGCAGTCGAAGGCGGCACGGTGCATGCAGATCTCTGCGGCGCGCGCGCCGCAGGCAGCGCGACAAAGAATACGGTCACGATCGCTTCTTCCATGCAGGGGCGTGTCACGGGGGCAGAGTCTGTTCATGCAGACGCCACGGAGAACACGGTCTCCATCAAGGCCGCCGTGACGGGCGATGTCTTTGGCGGCAGGGCTGCGCAGGGCAGCGCCTCGCAGAATGCGGTCACCGTGGAAGGCGCGTCCGTCACGGGCGATGTGACGGGCGGTGCGGGCGCGACGACAACCGGCAATGCCATCCACTTGCGGGGGGCTGCGGTGACGGGTGACGTCATCGGCGGCACGGCGGGCGCAGCGGGCAACACGCTTGCCATCCATTTCGACCCCGTGCGCACATCGTCTGTCCACGACTTCCGCAATGTGGAAAACCTGCACTTCTACCTTGGCGGCAGGGTGAACCGCGAAAGCCCGACCTTGCTCCAGCTTGGCGTCAGACAGAAGGACATGCGCGGCATGCATCTCGGCGTCGGCGTCAATGGTGCTGCGCCCGCCCTGCAAATGGGCGATGTCATCAGCCTTATGAAAGCCGCACCGGGCGGCACGCTCACGATGGACGCGCTTCCCCAAAACCACGTCGAGGGGATGCAGGGCGTCTCGCTGCTCTATGGGTTTGACCTGCAGAAGCGCGGGCTCGACGAGCTCGTCGCGACCGTCACCAAGGCAGCCATAAGCGAGCGGACGAAGTCCCTCGTCGAGACGCGTGCCGGCATGAGCGACTTTTTGAACCGCGGCACGGATCTCTTGACGTGGGCGGGCGTCCAGTCCGCAGGCAAGGAAGGCGGGACGAAGCGGTACGAGCTTTGGGCTGCCATGCAAAACGGCTCGATGCGCGCAAGAACCGGCTCGTATGTCGACAGCAACGGCATGAACCTTGCCCTTGGATGGGCACGAAAGGATCCGCGCGGCAAGGGCACGATGACCTTCAGTCCCTTTGTCGAGTACGGCAAGGGGAAGTATACCTCTCATTTGGACGACGGCACGACGGGAAGCGGCGACCTCAGCTACTTCGGCGCGGGCGTGCTCGGCACGTACGAGCGCCCGGACGGACTTTGGGCGGATGCGTCCGTCCATGCGGGCATGGCGCGGAGCGACTACCGCGGACAGCTCTACGGCAATCGGAATACGACGTACGATATGGACAGCGCGTACTATGCGGCGCATCTCGGCGTCGGCAAGAACTTCCGCCGTGGAGCAGGCAGTACCGTCGGAGCGTACCTGCGCTACCTCTATTCCAACCAGCAGGGCGGAGAAGCGACGCTGAGCTCCGGCGAGACGTACGACTTCGGCAGCGTGCATTCGAACCGCGTGCGCCTCGGCGCGACATACGCCCATATGGGCAAGCGGGGCGGCTCCGTGCGGGCAGGGCTTGCCTGGGAGTATGAGCTCAGCGGCAGTGCGCGTGCAAGCTACGCGGGCTACGACACGCCGAGTCCCAGCCTGCGCGGCGGCAGCGCGATGCTCGAGCTCGGCTATCGCTTCGCACCGAAGGACGGCCGCGTTCGCTACGACTTCCAAGTGACGGGCTGGCAAGGCAGGCGCGAAGGGGTGTCCGGCAGCGTGCAGGTGAACTGGGCGTTTTAAGAAAACCTGCCTGTCCCGCATTGACAAGCCATGTCCCGTTTGCTACACTGTAATGGCAATGAAGAAGAGGAGTACCCCCAATCCCAGCGAGATGCGACGGTGAAAGGCATCGACGGGGCGAAGGCACTTTGGAGCGCGAACCGCATAGATTGAGGTGGGTCTTCGGATCAATCAGGGTGGAACCGCGGTACTTGGCAATCGAGTCTCGTCCCTGTGGCGTTGCGTCGCAGGGGCGGGGCTTTTTCTATGCGGATAGGAGCCGCTTTTCCTGCGGCAGTTGGAGTAGAGGAGTTGTTCCCATGAAATTTCAGGAAATCATCTTTGCCCTGCAAACATTTTGGTCGGAGCAGGGCTGCATTCTCGCAGAGCCTTACGACGTCGAAAAGGGCGCAGGCACGATGAACCCCATGACGTTTCTGCGCGTGCTCGGCCCAGAGCCATGGCATGTCGCTTACGTCGAGCCATCGCGCCGTCCCGCCGACGGACGCTACGGCGATAACCCGAATCGCCTGTACCAGCACCATCAGTTCCAAGTCATCATGAAGCCGTCGCCCGACAACATCCAGGAGCTTTACCTAGAGAGCCTGGAGCGTCTCGGCATCGATCCAAGGCAGCACGACATCCGCTTTGTCGAGGACAACTGGGAGTCGCCGACGCTCGGCGCGTGGGGACTCGGCTGGGAGGTCTGGCTCGACGGCATGGAGATCACGCAGTTCACGTATTTCCAGCAGGTCGGCAGTCAGGACATCCGCCCGGTCGCATCGGAGATCACGTACGGGCTCGAACGCCTCGCGATGTACATTCAGGGCGTCGAGAATGTCTACGATATCAAGTGGACGGACGACTGCACGTACGGCGATGTATTCCATCAGAACGAGTACGAGCAGTCGGCTTATGCATTCGACCTTTCCGACGAGGCACTGCTCTTTGAGCTTTTCGGCAAGTATGAAAAGGAAGCCGTCCGCATCATTGAGACGGGAAACGTTCATCCCGCGTACGACTACGTGCTCAAATGCTCGCATACGTTCAACCTGCTCGATGCGCGCGGCGCGATTTCCGTATCGCAGCGCGCCGCTTTCATCGGGCGCGTCAGGAGGCTCGCGCGTCTGTGCGCTGCGTGCTATTTGAAGCAGCGGGAGGAGCTTGGCTATCCGATGCTGCACAGGGGGGAGAAATGAGCATGGGCAAGGATTTATTACTCGAAATCGGAACGGAAGAAGTCCCTGCGCACGTCATGCCGGGCATTCTGAAGGAACTCAAGGAGAATGCGGCGGCTGCGCTGAACGAAAACCGTATCGCATTTGCCGCGGTCCGCACGATCGGCACGCCGCGCCGCACGGCGCTTCTCGTCACGGGAGTTGCCGAAAAGCAGGAGGACGTCACGTGCGAAAGCCGTGGACCGTCCGTCTCGATCGCATTCGACGCGGACGGCAATCCGACGAAGGCGGCGCAGGGCTTCGCGCATGGCCGGCATATCGACCCGAAGGATCTCGTGACGAAGGATGGCTACGTCTACGCGATGGTGCATGAGGCGGGCAAGGAGACGGCAGCGCTTCTGAGCGAGATCCTGCCGGCTCTCATCTGCGGGCTGAGCTTTCCGAACAGCATGCGCTGGGGCACGCTCGATTTCAAATTCATTCGCCCGATCCGCTGGATCGTCGCGCTCTTCGGCGCTGACGTCGTGCCGTTCGAGGTCGCGAACGTCAGGAGCGGACGCATATCGCGCGGCCACCGCTTCCTGGGGAACGGCGGCTTTGAAATCGCGGATGCGGCAAGCTATGAAGCGGCGTGCGAGAAGGCGTTTGTCCTCGTCGACCCGGAGAAGCGCAGGGAAAGGATCCGCGCCGGCATCGAAGCGGCCGCCGCGGAGAACGGCGGCAGGGCGGAGATCACGGAAGACCTTCTCGAAGAGGTTCTCTATCTTGTCGAGTACCCGACGGCACTCTGCGGCAAATTCGATGAGAAGTATCTGAAGCTGCCCCCGGAAGCGGTCATCACGCCGATGCGCGACCATCAGCGCTACTTTCCCGTAAAGGATGCAAAGGGAAAGCTCCTGCCGCTCTTTATCACGGTGCGAAACGGCGGCAGCGAGTACCTCGAGACGGTGCGGCACGGCAATGAGCGCGTGCTGCGCGCGCGCCTTGAAGATGCGCAGTTCTTCTTTGACGAAGACCGCAAGAAGAGTCTCGACGAACACCGCGAAAAACTCCGGACCGTCGTGTTCCAGCAGGGACTCGGCACGATGTACGAAAAGACGGAACGCCTCGCCGTGCTCGCAGACTGCATCGCAGACGCCGTCCATGCGGACGAGAAGGCACACAAGCACGCACATCGCGCAGCCCTCCTCTCAAAGGCCGATCTCGTGACAGGCATGGTACAGGAATTCACGGAGCTGCAGGGCATCATGGGACGCGAGTACGCGCGCCTTGACGGATGCTGTGAAGGCGTCGCGCGTGCGATCGACGAGCACTACAAGCCGCGTTTTGCGGGCGATGCGCAGCCCGTTACCGAGGCAGGGCGCATCGTGAGCCTCGCCGACAAGATCGATACGATCGTCGGCACGTTCTCCATCGGCAAGATCCCGACGGGATCACAGGATCCGTTTGCCTTGCGCCGTCAGGCGCTCGGGATGGTCCATACGATTATCGAGGCGAAGTACGCGCTTTCGCTCCGCGCCATAGTCGGACGCGCGATGGATCTCTACCGGATCACGGATGCGTCGGCGCGCGGGAAGCTGCAGCAGGCTGTGGCCGACTTCATCCGCCTGCGCCTTAAGAACGTTCTTGAAGGAATCCGTTACGATGTCGTCGATGCCGTGCTCACGCATGTGGATGATGTCTACGGCGTGATCCTGCGCGCAAAGGCAGTCGAGTCGTTTCTCGCGGGAGAAGATGCGGCGGCGGGCGTGCAGGCATTGGTACGCGCTGCGAATCTCGCGGCAAAGGGCAAGGACGATGCCATGGATCCGGCACGCTTTGCGGCAGCGGAAGAGAAGGCACTCTTCTATGCTTATGAGCAGGCGAAAAAGCGTGTTTTGGCAGCGTGCGGATCGCATGATTACGTGGGTGCATTGCAGGCGCTTGCGAGCCTTGCCGCACCGATTGACGCGTTCTTTGACGCCGTCATGGTCATGGACAAGGACGAGGCTGTCCGCCGGAACCGCCTCGCACTCTTGAGGTCCATCGATGCACTCACGAGGGAAGTCGCGGACTTCGGCAAGATCGTGCTCGCCTGAATCGACATGAATCCTTTGGCAGCGGGGAGGGAAACGGATCCTCGCTGTTTTTTTGTGCAAAAAGAATGCTTGCAAATTTATGCAAGAATGATGTATAATTATGACCATAGTTTTCTAAGGAATCACGGATAACATGAAATTCGTCAGATTGACGTAGATGTTTCGTCCGAACGAGGTGGAAAACCGGACGCAGCGTGGTGCTCTGTGGAGGATTTTCCGCCGAAGTACGGGCAAAAAAGATGCGCCGGGCTGGCGTGGCTGAATGGATCCGTGCTTCCCTAAGGGGGGAAAACGCGCATGGAGAGGAGAGTCAGCATCCTCGGTGCGACGGGCTACGCAGGAGCGGAGCTCATGCGCATCTTATACAACCATCCGAACGCGGAGGTCGTCCACATCACGTCGGAGCGTCATGCGGGCGAGCATATCACCGCACTCTATCCGCATCTGCGCGGGCTCTATGATATGGAGCTTGAGAGCATGAGGGACATCGCGCGCATCGGTGCCGACAGCGACTTCGTCTTTATCGGCCTGCCGCATGGCCATGCGATGGAGGTTGGCAGGGCGCTTGCAGGCATGAGGACGCGCATCATCGACCTCGGCGCGGACTACCGCTTTGATGATACGGATGTTTACGAGGCATGGTATCACGTCAGGCATACGCATGCCGATGCGCCGCGCACCTACGGCCTTTCGGAACTCTGCCGCGACGCGGTGCGCACGGCGAAGATCATCGGCAATGCGGGCTGCTTCACGACGGCGAGCATTTTGGCGCTCGCACCGCTCGCGAAGGAGCGTCTCGTCGACGTGAATACGATCCTCGTCGATGCGAAGTCGGGCGTTTCGGGCGCGGGACGCGGCGCGAAGACGGCGAATCACTTTCCTGAGCTTTACGATAACTTCCGCGCCTACAACGTCGCGCACCATCGCCACACGCCGGAGATCGAGCAGGAGATCGGAAAGCTTGCGGGCGAGAAGGCGACGATCCAGTTCACGCCGCATCTCGTGCCGATGTCGCGCGGCATCCTCGCGACGTGCTACGCGACGCTGAAAGAAGGCGTCACGGAAGATGACGTGGATGCGGCGTACGAAAAAATCTATCGAAACGAGCATTTCATCCGTCTGTTGGGACGCGGTGCGTACCCCTCGACGAAGGAGGTACGCGGCTCGAATTTCTGCGATATCGCATGGCATATCGACGCGCGGACGCATCGCGTCATCGTGCTGTCGGCGATCGATAACCTCGTCAAGGGCGCGGCAGGGCAGGCGGTGCAGAATTTCAACATCGCCTGCGGCTTTGACGAGACGACGGGGCTCATGATGACGCCGCTGTATCCATAAGAAACGGCTCGCGGCGGAAATCCGTGCAAATAGCAAATATCAGGAGGAAATCACATGTTCAGTGAGAAGCATGCAAAGGCGGGCGTGACGTTCCCGCAGGGCTTTAAGGCGGCTGGCGTCAAGGCTGGCATCAAGAAGAGCGGCAACCTCGACGTCGCCGTCATTTACACGGAGCGGGAAGCGGCTGTCGCAGGCGTGTTCACGCAGAACGCGGTTGCAGCAGCGTCGGTCTCTGTCTCCAAGGAGGTCGTCGCGACGGGTACGGCGCACGCCGTCGCTGCCAATGCGGGCTGTGCGAATGCCTGCACGGGGGAGCAGGGGGAAAAGGACGCGCGCGCGACGCAGGAAATCACGGCTGAGGCGCTCGGCTGCACGGCAGAGGACGTCATCGTCGCTTCGACGGGCGTCATCGGCGTCAATCTGCCGATGGACAAGATGGAAAAAGGACTCAGGGCGGCCGTCGCGGCGCTTTCAGCGGACGGCAGCGAGAATGCCGGCAATGCGATCCTCACGACGGACACGTACTCGAAGTCGTGCGCGGCGGAAGTCGAAATCGCCGGCAAAAAAGTCCGCTTCGGCGCAATCGCGAAGGGCTCGGGCATGATCCAGCCGAATATGGCGACGATGCTCTGCTTCATCACGACGGACGCGGCCATTGACAGCAGGCTTTTGCAAAAGGCGCTCTCCGAGACCACCGAGGTTTCGTTCAACATGATTTCGATCGACGGCGACATGAGCACGAATGATATGGCGGTCGTGCTCGCAAACGGAGCCGCAGGAAACGCGAGGATTCAGGCAGAAGGGGCAGACTACGAGGCGTTCAAGAAGGTGCTGGAGTCGATCTGCAAGGGACTCGCACAGCGCATTGTCGCAGACGGCGAGGGCGCGACGAAGTTCCTCACCGTCAACGTATCCGGCACGAAGTCGTTTGCGGACGCAAAGACGATCGCAATGAGCGTCGCGAAGAGCCCGCTCGTCAAGACGGCGTTCTTCGGCGAAGACCCGAACTGGGGACGCGTGATCTGTGCGGTCGGCTACGCAGGCATCCCCATGGATCCGAAGACAACGGTCGTGAAGTTCGGCGGCATTCCCGTCTACGCAAACGGCGTTGGCGCGGCTTGCGACGAGGAAGCGCTAAGGGCCGTCATGGGCGAACACGATATTGCCATCGACATCGATATGGGGGCGGGCGAGGCGAGCGCGACGGTTTGGACGTGCGACTTTTCCTATGCGTACGTCAAGATCAACGGCGAGTATCATACTTGATCGGCATCGCTTGAAAGGGAGGCGGTCATTTGTATCAGGCAGCGGACAAGGCGTCCATTCTCGTAGAAGCGCTCCCGTACATACAGGAATTCTACGGGAAGACGATTGTCATAAAATACGGCGGCAATGCGATGGTCAGCGATGTCCTCAAAGACGAGGTCATGCAGGACATCGCGCTCATGAAGTACGTCGGCATCCGTCCCGTCATCGTGCATGGCGGAGGCCCCGAGATCACCGGCTTTTTGAAGAAAGTCGGCAAGCAGTCGTCCTTCGTCGCAGGGCTTCGCGTGACCGATGCGGAAACGGTGGAAATCGCTGAGATGGTGCTGGACGGCAAGATCAACTCCGAGATCGTCACGCTCTTAAATCAGCGCGGCGCGCGCGCGGTCGGGCTTTCGGGGAAGGACGCGGGGCTCATCCGCGCGCGCAAGAAGCTCGCACACGTCTACGAAAATGAGGCGGAAAAGGAGGTCGACATCGGCTACGTCGGCGAGGTCGAGGCGATGAACGTTTCCGTTATCAAGGATCTGCTCGATCGGGACTACGTGCCCGTCGTCGCACCGATCGGTGTCGGGCAGGACGGTGAGAGCTACAACATCAATGCCGATTACGTCGCGGCTGGGATCGCGGGCGCGCTTGCGGCGGAAAAGCTTCTGCTTCTCACGGATATCGAAGGCATCTACAAGGATTTCGACGACAAGAGCTCGTTCCTCTCGACGATCCGCATGCAAGAGGCAAGGGACTACATCAAGGTCGGCAGGATCGCGGGCGGCATGATCCCGAAGGTGGAGGCCTGCCTTCGGGCACTCGAAGGAGGCACGCGCAAGACGCACATCATCGACGGGCGCCTTGCGCATTCCCTCATCCTCGAGCTTTTCACATCGACTGGTATCGGTACGCAGGTCGTGCGGTAAGGAGAAACTATGAGCGCAACAGAACAGCAAATTTTCGATACGGATGCGAAGGACTACCTGCCCGTGTTCAACCGCTACAGGATTGTCCTCGATCATGGCGAGGGCGCCTACGTTTGGGACATCACGGGAAAGCGATACCTCGACTTCCTCGGCGGCATTGCCGTCAACGTGCTCGGCCACGGCTACAAGCCGCTTGTCGACGCAGTCGCAAGACAGGCGGGAAAGCTCATCCATGTATCGAACCTCTATTACACGGAGCCGCAGGCAAGCGCTGCGGCAAAGCTCGTCAAGCTCAGCGGCCTTGACCGCGCATTCTTCGGCAACTCCGGCGCCGAGGCGAATGAGGGCGCGATCAAGATCGCGCGCAAGTACGCGCATCGGACGGATCCCGGCAAGTCGGAAATCTTAACGGCATGGGACAGCTTCCACGGCCGCACGCTCGCGACTCTGACGGCGACGGGACAGCCGAAGTACCACGAGGGATTCGGCCCGCTTCCCGCAGGCTTCGATTACATCCACTACAACGACATCGAGGAGCTCGAGGCGAAGATCAGCGATAAGACGGCAGCCGTCATGCTCGAGACGATCCAAGGCGAGGGCGGCGTCCATACGCCAAAGGGCGACTACCTCCAGAACGTTCGCGCGCTCTGCGACAGGCATCACGCGCTCCTCATCTTCGATGAGATTCAGTCGGGCATCGGCCGGTCGGGTGCGTTCTTCGCCTACGAGAAGTACGGCGTGAAGCCAGACATCGTCACGCTCGCGAAGGGGCTTGCGGGCGGCGTGCCGATCGGCGCGTTCGTCGTCACCAACGAAGTCGCGGGGGCGTTCCATGCGGGCGACCACGGCACGACGTTCGGCGGCAACCCGCTCGCGTGCGCGGCGGCGAACGTCGTCCTCGATACCGTGCCGAATCCGGCGTTTCTCGCACGCGTCGAGCTGCTCGGCATGTACTTCAGGAAAAAACTGGAAGGCTTGCAGAAGAAGTACAGGGAATTTCTCGTCGACGTGCGCGGCACGGGACTCCTGCTCGGCGCGGAACTCGCCTCGGCGCAGCATGGCCGCGACATCGTGAATGCGTGCCTCGCGGAAGGCGTGATCATCAACTGCACGGCGGGCAAGGTGCTTCGCTTCATCCCGCCGCTCATTATCACCGAGGCACAGATCGACGAAGTCATCGAGGCCCTCGACAAAGCAATTTTCAATTATGCAAGATAGTCGTATAAGTATACATCATTCTTTTGGGATTCCCTTCACAGGCACAAGGAACTGATGTATAATAACAAAAGCATGCACCGTGCTTTGTGCATAGAGGAGGCGTTTCTATGCTGAAAGGGAAGGATATGTTATCCATCCATGACCTTTCCGTGGACGAGGTGGAGGAGATTCTCTCCTTCGCGAAAGAGCTTAAGGCCATGCAGAAGGCGGGCGTCACGCACCATCTTCTTGCGGGCAAGACGCTCGGCATGATTTTTGAAAAGTCCTCGACGCGCACGCGCGTCTCGTTCGAGACGGGCATGTACCAGCTCGGCGGACAGGCACTTTTCCTATCGAACCGCGATCTGCAGCTCGGACGCGGCGAGCCGATCAAGGATACGGCACGCGTGCTCTCGCGCTACCTCGACGGCATCATGATCCGCACCTATGGGCATGACCGCGTCGAGGAGCTCGCCGAGTGGGCGGATATCCCCGTCATCAATGCGCTCACGGATCTCCTGCACCCGTGCCAGGCGCTCACCGATCTTCTGACGATCCGCGAGCACAAGGGGAAAGACCTCAAGGGACTCAAGATGGCGTACGTCGGCGACGGCAACAACATGACGAACTCCTACATGTACGGCTGTGCCAAGACCGGCATGACGTTCGTCGCGGCAACGCCCGCAGACTACCGTCCCGATGCGACGGTCACAAAGCAGGCGGTCGAGGATGCGAAGGCGACGGGCGCGCGCATTTCGCTCGTCACCGATCCCAAGGAAGCCGTAAAGGATGCCGATATCGTCGTCACGGACACGTGGGCGAGCATGGGGCAGGAAGCGGAGCACGACGCGCGCAGGAAGATTTTCGCGCCGTACCAAGTGAACCGCGAGCTGCTCGCGGGCGCGGATAAGCGCGTCATCGTCATGCACTGCCTGCCCGCCTACCGCGGCGAGGAAATCACCGAGGAAGTCCTTGAGGCGAACGCGGATGTCATCTTTGACGAGGCGGAAAACCGTCTCCACACGCAGAAAGCCATCATGGCGCTCACGATGGGCGATGGACCAATAGAAAAGGGGTAATTATCATGGGTCAGATCAAGAAAGTCGTACTCGCATACTCAGGCGGTCTCGATACCTCCGTCATCATTCCTTGGCTCAAGGAGCATTACGACGGCTGCGAAGTCATCGCCTGCTGCGCGGACATCGGACAGGGCGAGGAGCTTGCGCCCGTGCACGACAAGGCGCTGAAGTCCGGCGCATCGAAGGTGTTCATCTGCGACCTCACGGAGGAGTTCCTGACGCAGTACGTTTGGCCGACGCTCAAGGCGGGCGCCGTCTATGAGGACAAGTACCTGCTCGGCACGTCATTTGCACGCCCGATCATCGCGAAGAAGCTCGTCGAGATCGCGAAGCAGGAAGGCGCGGATGCCATCGCGCACGGCGCGACGGGCAAGGGCAATGATCAGGTCCGCTTCGAGCTCACGGTCAAGGCGCTCGCACCACATATCCAGCTCATCGCGCCGTGGCGCGAATGGGAGCTCGATTCGCGCTCTTCGGAAATCGCGTATGCAAAGAAGCACGGCATCCCCGTCGCGGAGGACAACAAGACATACTCGATGGATCGCAATATATGGCACCTTTCGCACGAGGGCTCTGATCTTGAGGATCCGGCAAACGAGCCGAAGGACAGCATGTTCCTCATTGCAAAGGCGCCGCAGGACGCACCGGACAAGCCCGAATACGTCACGATTGATTTTGAAAAGGGGGAGCCCGTCGCCGTCAATGGAAAGAAGATGGGCGCAGTCGAGCTTTTGACCACGCTCAACGGGATCGGCGCCAGAAATGGCGTCGGCATCGTCGATATCTGTGAGAATCGCCTCGTCGGCATGAAGTCGCGCGGCGTCTACGAGAACCCAGGCGGCTCGATCCTCTACTACGCGCACCGCGAGCTCGAATACCTCTGCCTCGACCGCATGACGTACCACTACAAGCAGCAGGTCGCGATCCGCTTCGGCGAGCTCGTCTACGACGGCATGTGGTTCTGCCAGCTCCGTGAGGCGCTCTCCGCCTTTGTTGACAGCACGCAGCAGACGGTCACGGGCACGGTAAGGCTCAAGCTCTACAAGGGCAATATCATTTCGGCAGGCTCGAAGAGCCCGTACTCGCTCTACAGCAAGGAATTCGTCACGTTCGAGCATGACGATGTCTACAACCAAGCGGATGCGACGGGCTTCATCAACCTCTTTGGCCTGCCGCTCAAGGTTCGCGCATTGATGCAGGAGAAGACGAATCCATGAGTGAGGCAATGTGGGGCGGTCGCTTCAGCAAGACGACGGATGAGAGGATCAACGAGTTTCAGGCGTCCATCGCATTTGATCGGCGCATGTATCAAGAGGATATAGCAGGCTCGATTGCCCATGCGAAAATGCTTGCGAAATGCGGCATCCTCTCGGAAAAGGATCGCGATGCCATCGTTCACGGGCTTCAGGATATCCGTGCGAAGATCGAGGCAGGGGATTTCGATTTCTCCGTCGCGCTCGAAGACATTCACATGAACATCGAAAAGCGTCTGACGGACGCGATCGGCGAGGCGGGCGGACGTCTCCATACGGCACGAAGCCGCAACGATCAAGTCGCACTCGACACGCATCTCTACGTGCGACGCGAAGTGCTCGCCGTGCAGAAGGAAATCGTGAATCTCCAGCAGGCGCTCGTACTGGCGGCAGAGCAGTACAAGGATGTCATCATGCCGGGCTACACGCACCTGCAGCGCGCGCAGCCGATTCTCTTTTCGCATCACCTGCTCGCTTACTACGGCATGCTCGCACGTGATTTCGCACGCTTCACAGGCGTTTACGAACGGGCGGACATCATGCCGCTCGGAGCGGGTGCGCTCGCGGGAACGACGTTCCCCATCGACCGCGCATTCGTGCAGAAGGAGCTCGGATTTGAGGCCATCTACACGAACAGCATCGACGCGGTCAGCGACCGCGATTACATCATGGAGTTCCTCTCTGCGGCTTCCATCCTCATGGTCCATCTCTCACGCCTCTCGGAGGAGACGATCCTTTGGTGCAGCCGGGAATTTTCTTTCATCGAGCTCGATGATGCGCACTGCACGGGTTCCTCGATGATGCCACAGAAAAAAAACCCCGATGTGTCGGAGCTCGTGCGCGGCAAGACGGGACGCGTCGTCGGGCATCTCATGGCGATGCTCACGACGGTCAAAGGCCTTCCGCTCGCCTACAACAAGGATTTGCAGGAGGACAAGGAAGGAATCTTCGACGCGATCGATACGGTGAAGTTCAGTCTTTCCGTCTACGCCCGGATCGTGCGTGGCATGAAGGTCCGCGCAGACGTCATGAAAAAGGCGGTCACGGAGGATTTTTCCAATGCAACCGATCTCGCGGACTACCTCGTCAAGAAGGGCATGCCGTTCCGCAAGGCGCATGCCGTAGCAGGGCAGGCCGTCCACGACTGCATCGCAAGGGGCATCTATCTCGAAGACATGCGCATCGAGGATTTTCAGAAGCTCTCGCCGCTCTTCGATGCCGATATCAAAGAGGCGATTCGTCCGGAGACTTGCGTCAGGAACCGCAATTCTCTTGGCGGCACGTCGTACGACCAAGTCGCCTGCCAGCTCGGTCTCGCCAAAAAACAGATCGAAGCGGAACATGAGCGCATTTCGCTCGCCTTGCGAAAGCAAGCCGTGTAGGCGTATAAGAAAGGGAAGAACCGAGCAGTTTCGCTCGGTTCTTTCGCGTTTTGAGCATATTTCATCTTTATTTTATTGACAGTAGGATTCGCTATCCTTATACTATCAAATGGGTTAAGGTTATTTTTGTCGAATGTCTTGATGAACAGGAGGCTGTAAGATGGCTGAAGCAAAACGCATGGGATATTGCATCGGCGGCGAGTGGAAGCAGTCCGCGACAGGAAAGTACATGGAAATCACGGATTCCAGCACAGGCGAGGTCATTGCAGAAGTGCCGAGCTGCACGCTTGCAGAATGCGAGTCGGCGATTGACGCGGCGCAAAAGGCATTTCCCGCTTGGGCGCGCATGTCGATGGCAAAGCGCGTCCAATATCTCTTCCGTTGGCGTGATGTCCTTTACGCGCATAAGGAAGAGCTCGCTGTTCTCTGCGCAAAGGAGCTCGGCAAGAATTTGAATGAAGCGCGCGGTGACGTGCAGAAGGCAATCGAGCCGACGGAAGAGGCCTGCGCGGCACCGATGCTCATACAGGGCGATGCGGCGATGCAGGTCACGACGAACTACGATACGGCTTCGTACCGTTTCCCGCTCGGGGTCGTGGCAGGGATTGTGCCGATGAACTTCCCTGCGATGATCCCATGGGGATGGATGGTCCCGCTTGCCATCGTGTGCGGCAATACGGTCGTGCTGAAGGCAAACAGCAATACGCCGTTGACTTCCATGCGCATGCTTGAACTTTTCTACGAGGAGGCGGGTTTCCCCGCCGGCGTCGTGAACCTCGTGACGACGAGCCGCAAGGAGGCGGAGGCATTCCTGACCGATCCGCGCGTGAAGGCCGTCACCTTCGTTGGCACGACAGGCGTCGGCAAGCATATCTACTCCGTCGCTGCAGCGCACGGCAAGCGCGTGCAGGCGCAGTGTGAGGCAAAGAACCATGCGCTGCTGCTGGCCGATGCGGATCTTGAGGCCTCGACGAACGCCATCATCAACTCGACGTACGGCTGTGCGGGCATGCGCTGCATGGCGCTTCCTGTCGTCGCCGTCGAGGAAAGCATCGCGGACGACTTCGTGGCACTGCTGAAGCAGAAGGCAGAGGCAATGAAGATCGGCTGCGCCTACAAGGAGGACACGGTCCTTGGACCTGTCGTTTCCGCACAGCATCAGAAGAAGGTATTTGACTGGATTCAAAAAGGTGTCGATGAGGGCGCGGAGCTCGTTCTCGACGGACGCACGGCATGCGTGCCGGGATACGAGAAGGGCTTCTTCGTCGGGCCGACGATTCTCGACCATGTGAAGCCCGGCATGACGGTCGGCGACTGTGAGATTTTCGGCCCGGTCACTTCCATCAAGCGCGTCAGGAATTACGAGGAAGGCATTGCCATCATGAATGCGAATCCGTTCGCAAACGGGTCGAGCATCTTTACGAGCAGCGGCTACTATGCGCGCCGTTTTGTCATGGATACGGACGGCGGCATGGTCGGCGTCAATGTCGGCATTCCGGTCCCGAGCGCATACTATCCGTTCTCCGGGAACAAGGATTCGTTCTTCGGCGACCTCCACGTCCTCGGCAGGGACGGCGTGCACTTCTTCACACGCGCAAAGACGGTCACGACGCACTGGTTCGATGACAAAGCCGCAAAGCGTGCCGTCGGAACATGGGAAGGAAGCACGGAACAGTAAGCGCTTCCTCTGTCCGAAGTCCCATAACCATGAAAAGAGAGTGCCGCCAGCATGCATTTGCCGGCGGCACTCTCTTATCCGAGCACGGCGCCTTTTCCCGCTGTCTCCTTCAGCAGATCCTGCGCCGCGATGGCTTCGCTTCCCTTGCGGCAGGCGGCGCGCACGTAGGAGCCGTCGGAGCGCATGAGATATGCCTTGCGGTTATCCCGCAGGTAGGCCTTCAGGATGGCGCGAAGCCGCTTTTTGTGCGCTTTGTCTTCGACGGGGACCATGAGCTCGATGCGGCTGTTGAGGTTGCGCGGCATCCAGTCCGCGGACGAGATGTAGATCTTGCTCGCACCGCCGTCCCGGAAGTAGGTGATGCGGCTGTGCTCAAGGAAGCGCCCGACGATGCTGCGGACGCGGATGTTCTCGCTGACGTCCGGGAGTCCCGGACGCAGCACGCAGATGCCGCGCACGATGAGATCGATGCGGACGCCTGCCGCCGAGGCTTCGTAGAGCTTCGCGATGATGCCTTTGTCGAGCAGCGCGTTCATCTTCGCCGCTAGGTATGCCTTCTCGCCGTGCTTTGCGTGTTCGATCTCGCGATCGATCCCTGCGAGGATCGTCTCGCGGAGGTTGAGCGGCGCGACGATGAGCTTGTTCCATACGGGCGGGTCGCTGAATCCCGAGAGAAAATTGAAGAAGCCCGAAGCATCGATACCGATTTCCGTATCCGATGTAAATAGGCCGATGTCGGTGTAGATCTTTGCTGTCGATCCGTTGTAGTTGCCCGTCGCGAGATGGCAGTAACGACGGATGCCCGTCTCTTCGCGGCGAATGACCATCGTGATCTTCGAGTGCGTCTTGAGCCCCAAGATGCCGTAGATGACGTGGCAGCCTGCCTCTTCGAGGCGGTGTGCCATGAGGATGTTGTTCTCCTCGTCAAACCGTGCCTTGACTTCCATGAGCACCGTGACTTCCTTGCCGTTTCGTGCGGCTTCTTCGAGCGCGGCGATGATCGGCGAACGGCTGCTCACGCGGTAGAGCGTCTGCTTGATGGCCAGCACGTATGGGTCGCTCGCCGCCGTGCGGATGAAGTCCTCGACGGTTTGGAAGCGCTCGAATGGATGGTGGACGAGAATATCGCGCGTGCGGATGGCGTCCCAAATGCTTGCCGCACCAAGCCGAGCAAGCTCGATGGAAGGGACCGGCGCAAACGGCGCATAGCGCAAAGGATCGAATCCTTCGAGATTCGCGAGCGCGGAGAAGAAAGCACAGCCTAGCGGTCCTTCGCCTGTATAGATATCGGATTCCTGCAATTCGAGTTCCCGCTTTAGGAACGCGCGCGTCTCATCCGATGCGGAGCCGGCAATTTCAAGGCGGACGGCAGCGCCTTTCTTGCGGCGCTCGAGGGATTTTTCGACCTCGACGAGAAGGTCGTCGGCATCCTCGCGGATCGTGAGATCGGCGTCACGCGTGACGCGAAATGGCGTCGTTTCGAGGATCTCATAGCCTGTGAAAAAGCGTACGGCAAAGTGGCTCAGAATGTCTTCGAGGCAGAGGAAGCGCGGCGCACCGGGCAGCTTGACGAGGCGGTCGAGGACAGGGGCGGGGACGGGCAGGATCGCACGGCGCGTTTCCGATTCGCCTGCACGCCTGAGCCGTACGGCGAGATTCAGGCTCTTGCTCGCGAGAAAGGGGAAGGGGTGCGTGGGATCGAGTGCCATTGGCGTGACGATGGGATAGATTTCGCACTCGAAGAACTCCGTGAGCCAAAGCAGCTCTTTCGCGTCTATCGCATTGGGGCGGGTGATACGGATGCCTTCTGCTTCGAGCGCAGAGAGGACGCGTGCGAGGCAGCGATCAATCGCGTGCATCTGCTCGTGTGCGCGATTTGCTACGGCATCGAGCTGCCCCTTCGGCGTGAGCCCGCTGATATCGCGGTGCGGCGTCTCACTTGCGAGCAGATGCTTGAGACCTGCGACGCGGATCATGAAGAACTCATCGAGATTGGAACAGGCGATCGCGATGAAGCGCAGGCGTTCGAGCAGCGGATTCGATGCATCTTTCGATTCGCGCAGTACGCGGTGGTTGAACGCGAGCCAGGTACATTCGCGATTGAGATAATAGTCGGATCTTTTGAAGTCGATGTCCATCGTCGTTCCTCCTTGCGGAATGGTCAGGCTGGTCAAGCTCGCTGCAAAATGGGCGTGATGCCGAAGATTTCCCGAAAGAGCACGGAAGCGCGGTCAAATGTCCAGCGGATCAGTGCGATGTCATCCTCCGAGCGATACGTGAGGATGAGTGCTTCGCGCGCGAGACGGGCGTTCTTTATCGTGAGCTTGTCGCGGTGGCCTTGGTCGAGTGCGTCGGCGAGGCGCAGGATGGCGCAGCACTTGTCCACGACGATTTTCTGCTCGCGCGTGAGAAGCTGGTAATGGGTGTCGCGATGATCGGGGTTTTCCTTTGCGCAGTAGTAGCAATTTGAGGCGATGATTTCCTTTTCCGCGTCCGTGATGCCGAAAAAATCGGAGCCCAGTACCGTCTGCCATGTGTGAAGCGCGTAGTTGCGGAGGTTGATGAACTTGCCGGTCTCGTGGAGAATCGCGCTCATGCGAAGCAGCATGCCGTGGCGCTCCGATAGACCGTGAATGGACTGCAGCGCTTCGAAGATGCGCACGGCAAATGTTTCGACGCGCTCGTCGTGTGCGAGATTGCAGCCGTAGCGCATGGCGACACTGCGCGCAAGGTCGAGGAGCAGGATGTCCTGTTCGCGCATGGCGTGCGGCGAGCAGAGGAGCGCGCCGGCGTACGTCGCGTAGGACTGGAGAAACGGCGTGTCCATGACGCGAATGGAGTCGATCTGAATCGTGCGGATTGTCTCGTCGTATAAGAGAAGCGTCGGCAGCAGGATGCTCGCAAGCCGCTCGGAGAGCGAGAAGGTGCGCATGAGCTTCTTGACGGTGAGCGGAGCAAGACCTTCGAGGAAGGTGCGGAATGTTTCCGGGGCGATGGCGTGCGGCTCATTGGCGTCTGCGGGGATGAGGCGATGCGCAAGAACGCGCGATTCAAAGCCCGTGAGGACGAGTGTGTGGATCTTTGCGCGCGCGATCGTAGGCCAAAGCGGTGAGAGTGCAGCGTGGAGGTAATCGCGCATGGCGGAGGGGAACATGACATCGGAGCGCTCCTTTTTCGTGAAGTGTTCGAGGATGCTGAGCCTTCCGCTCGCGGCGTTGCGCTGAAAGAGGATACGGCCGCTCTTCCAGCCCGTGAAGGCGAGACCGCCTGATGTGACGTCGAGCAGCAGGAGAGGGCGCTTTCCAATGGTTTTGTCCCTCTTTAACCGCTGATGAAGCGCGAAAAATTTGTAGTACGTTTCTTCTGTGAGGCCGGCGACGTGGAACGAGAAGCCTGTGCGCAGGCGCAGGAGGTCGAGTATGCCGAGACTGTTCTCCGCTTCGCGCACGACCGTCGTCGCGATCGGGTAGACGGTCTCGATGCCGTAGTCGGCAAAGAGCTGGCGGAATCCTTGCAGGATCGTGCAGAGCGCGTGGATGGAGGCAAAGGAGAGACGGTGCGCGTGCAGCACTTCCTCGCCGAATGTCGTTTCCTTTTGCACGGACTCGATGATCTCGACATCGGTCGGCGTGCGCCAGCTCACGATGGCGGCACTCGTCCGAATGGAGCCGATATGCACGACGCCGAACGTAGGGGATGGTTTCATGGCATTCATGGCAAGCATCCTTTCCGAAAAGGTAGAGAAAGGCAGGGGCCTTGTTTTAATTATAGCAAAATGTTTGCTTGGAATGAACATGGCAAACAAATTTTGGCAGGACGTTTACAAGACGTGGGTTTTATGCTAAACTAGGACTATCAATATGAAGTGTTTATGGAAGAGTGGGTGCGAGCCCACTCTTTCATCTTATGTGCAAGGAATGGCGCGGCGACGCCGCGCGAGATGGTAGGAGTGGGGCTATGGCAAGACAACAAGTAGAAGACGCAGTGGAAGCGATCGTGCGCGAACTTCTAACCGGACAGGAAGAAATCGAGCTCGTCGATGTCGAGTACGTCAAGGAACACGAATGGTATCTTCGCGTCTACATCGACAAGAAAGGCGGCGTCGATATCGAGGACTGCCAGGATCTCAGCGAAAAGCTCGGAGCGCGTCTTGACGCGGCAGATCGCATCGCGGAGAGCTACATCTTGGAAGTCTCGTCTCCCGGAATCGACCGCGTGCTAAGGAAACCGCGCGACTACGCGCGCGAGATGGGCAAGGCGGTTGATGTCACGCTTTACGCGGCAAGGGATGGAAAGAAGCAGATCACAGGCAGGCTCACGGCATTTGCAGATGGCGTCCTGACGCTCGACGGCAACGTGACGATCCCGCTTGCAGATGCGGCGCAGGTGCGGCTGCACATCGATATTTGAAGCAAGGCCATTTCATGCGATTTAGGAGGATTAGTACTTTGGCAAGGAAAACGACGAAGGCGAAGGCGAAGGCGACGGATCCGGGGCAGGAGTTTCTCATGACCCTGCGGGAACTCGGCAAGGAAAAGGGCATTGACGAAGAGGTGCTGTTCGAGGCGATCGAGGCAGCGCTCATTTCCGCCTACAAGCGCAATTTCAGCGCGAAGGAGAACGTCAGCGTGACGCTCTCGCGCGAGACGGGGCATTATCACGTTTACGCGCTCAAGCAGGTCGTCGAAGAGGCCGAGAACGACATCACGGAGATATCGCTCGCCCGCGCACGCGCGATCAAGCCGGACTACGAAATCGGCGATGAGATCGAGATCGAGGTCACGCCAGCTGACTTCGGCCGTGTCGCGGCACAGACGGCAAAACAGGTCGTCGTGCAGCGCATTCGCGAAGCGGAGCGCGGCATCATCTACGAAGAGTACATGGAACGGGAGAGCGACATCATCACGGGCATTGTCCAGCGCGTCGAGAAAGGCAATGTATTCGTCGATCTCGGCAAGACGGAGGCGATCTTGACGCCGAGCGAGCAGATTCCGACGGAGAACTACACGCACGGCATGCGGATCAAGGCTTTTGTCGTCGAAGTCAAAAAGACGAACAAGGGACCGCAGATCGTCGTTTCGCGCACGCATCCGGGCCTATTGAAGCGCCTCTTTGAACTGGAGGTTCCCGAGATCCAGGAAGGTGTCGTCGAGATCAAATCGGTCGCGCGCGAACCGGGCAACCGCTCGAAGATCGCCGTTTGGTCGAAGGATGAGAACGTCGATCCCGTCGGCGCGTGTGTCGGTCATCGCGGCATGCGCGTGCAGGCGATCGTCGACGAGCTCGGCAGCGAGAAGATCGATATCGTAAAGTGGAATGAGGACTCGGCGACGTACATTGCCAATGCGCTCAGCCCAGCGAAAGTCGTCTCGGTCGCGGTCAATGAGGAAGAACGCGTCTCGCGCGTCGTCGTGCCCGACTACCAGCTCTCGCTTGCCATTGGCAAAGAAGGGCAGAACGCACGTCTCGCAGCGAAGCTCACGAGCTGGAAGATCGACATCAAGAGCGAGACGCAGGCAGCAGATGAAGTGCTCGACGACAGCATGAACGAGGTTTCCGTCGTCACCGAGGAGTCCTTCAGCGCGGAGGGTGAGTCATGAAGGCGAAGAGAATCCCGGAACGGTTCTGCCTCGGCTGCCAAGAAAGCCGTCCGAAAAAGGATCTTCTGCGCATCGTGCGCAGCCCGGAGGGCGAGTTTTCCGTCGATGTGACAGGCAAGAAGGCAGGACGCGGCGCGTATATATGCCGAAGCATGGCGTGCTTGGAACGGGCGAGGAAGAGCCGTGCGCTTGAGCGTTCCTTCAAGTCTCCCATTGCGCCCGTTGTCTACGATATGCTCGCAAACGAACTAAAAGGGCTGGAGGGCTAAGAACGTGACGGAATTGGCGGAGGCCAAGGTGAAAAATATCCTCGGCATGGCGCAGCGCGCGAGACGGATTGCATCAGGCGCATTCGCCGTCGAACAGGCAATGCGCGGGAAGAAGGCAGCATTTCTTCTCATCGCGGCAGACGCTGAGGATGAATCCAAACGAAAGTACAGGAAGCTTGCTGCAGAATGCGGCGTTCCGCATGCTGAGGCGCTGACGAGGGAATCGCTCGGCGGCTGCATCGGCAAGGAATACCGAGCGGCGGCGGCACTTCTCGACGAGGGCTTTGCAAGGAAGCTGCAAGGTCTCCTCGCGATAGACGAAGCGAAAGAGTAGAAGGAAGAAACAGTCGGGGGTGGATTGATGTCAAAATACAGAGTTTATGAGTTGGCAAAAGAATTCCATGTGGACAGCAAGGCGGTCATTGACATACTGAGCCGCAGCGGCGTCAAGGCGGCAAACAACTTCTCGAGCGTCGACGAGAAGACGTATGCGGCATTAAAGAGCGCGTTCGCGAAAAAAAACGCAGCGAAAGAGGCTGAGAAGGCGAAAGAGGAGAGGGAGCGCCAGCAGCGCATGATCCAGTCTGCAGATGGGCGCCCGGAAAAGATGCGGAGCAGGACGTACACCTATGCGCACAAGGTGGAAAAGCACGAGGCGAAGCCTGCGCCGGCGAAGCGGGAGGAAAAACCGGCTGCCGTGCGTGCGGAAGTGGAAACGCAAGAGAAGCGGGAGCAGCGCGTGGAAAAGCGTGCGGAGAATCGGACAGAGATCCGCATGGAAAAGCGCAGCGAGAGCCGCGCTTCGCATCGTACGGAAGAACGCCCGCAAGGCGGCGCAACCCGCATGAAGCCTGCCTCTGCGCAGAGCGCGGCAGGCCGCGGCGGAGAGAGGCGCCGCACGGATGGCAGCGGAAGCGCGCGTCCGGCAGGCGGCAGTGGTCGCATGGGGCGCAATGATCGAAACGACCGCAGCGAGCGCAGCCGGAATGGCGGACGCAATGCGCGCGGCGCGAATGACCGCGGACGCGGCGGTAGGGGCAATGACCGAAATGACCGCAGCGCGCGCCGCGGCGGACGCGGCGGAAAACGCGGCCAGCAGCCCGTCCAAAAGGTCGAGATCGCACGTCCGAAGCACATCAAGCTGCCCGAAAGCATTGCCGTAAAGGATCTTGCCTCGAAGATGAGCTACACGGCGGCCGAGGTCATCAAGAAGCTCTTCATGATGGGCGTCATGGCGACCATCAATCAGGAAATCGACTTCGACACGGCAGCGCTCGTTGCGTCCGAGTTCGGCGTTACGGCAGAGGAACTGCCGCCGGAGGTCGACCCCACGGAGATCCCCGAAATCGAGGACGATCCGAAGACGCTTGAGCTTCGTCCGCCTGTCGTTACGGTCATGGGACATGTCGACCACGGCAAGACGTCGCTCCTCGACTGCATCCGCAAGACGTCCGTCTCGGCTCATGAAGCAGGCGGCATCACGCAGCATATCGGCGCGTATCAGGTCATCGCATCCGGGAAGAAAATCGTGTTCCTCGATACGCCGGGACATGAGGCATTTACGGCAATGCGCGCGCGCGGTGCACAGATCACGGATATCGCGATCCTTGTCGTCGCGGCAGACGACGGCGTCATGCCGCAGACGATCGAGGCGATTTCCCATGCGAAGTCGGCCGATGTGCCCATCATCGTCGCGATCA